>ENA-OOSV01000337-OOSV01000337.1-human-gut-metagenome-genome-assembly--contig:-NODE-337-length-22945-cov-1.925644_pt1 | contig 22945 bp, 25 predicted proteins | sample MGYA00241179_ERZ501216 | MGnify/ENA primary metagenome ERZ501216 (study PRJEB25962, sample SAMEA2042498) | human gut metagenome | biome: human gut; feature: human-associated habitat; material: faeces...
ATAATTAATACAAATTATTTGATATATATATTACCATTAATATATATTTTAATGGGATGTGCAAATAGTGCTTACGATATATATGATAATGTTGCTATATATGAAAGTTCAAAGGAAAATTATCAAACATCATATGTAACTTTTGAAAGATTTATAGAAGGAATTGTTACAGCAATAATTCCATTATTATCTTATACTGTTTTTAAAGAAAATGGAAATATTATAGCAACTACTTTTCTTATAGGGATAATATCATATATAATATTTATTGTGTACATATATAAAAATATAAATAATAAAGAATAATGGAGAGAGGCAGAAAATGAACATAGGAATAGATATAGATAACGTAATATCAAATTTTGATGAAGTTCTAAAAAAAGAATTTTTAGAACATGATAAAGAACTAAGAAATACAGGAATAGTTAATCCAGAAGCACACATGACAAAAGGAATGTTTGATTGGTCAGATGATGAAGTGTGGTCATTTTATTTGAAAAATATTGAAAGAATAATTAAAAGCTTAGACGTAATAGAAGGTGCAAAAGAATATATTGAAAAGCTAAAAGAAGATGGACATACAATTGTAATTATTACAGGTAGAGACAATGGAGAATATGCAGATCCATACAATATGACAAAAGAATGGTTAGCAGATAAAAAAATACCATATGATAAATTAGTATTCACAAATTCATACAAAAATGATAAAAATGGAAAAACACGAAAATGCTTTGAAAATAATATTGATATAATGATAGATGATTCAGCTGGGATTTGTAGAGATTGTTTTGAAAATAATATAACAACACTTATAATGGACAAGCCTTGTAATAGAGAAGAAAAAGAAATTACAAGAGTTCATAATTGGAAAGAAATTTATGAATTTATTACGAACTATAAAAGAAAAGTTAATGTAATACTTGATACAGACACATACAATGAATGTGATGACCAATTCGCACTAGCTTACTTATTAAAGAATCAAGATAAATTTAATATTGAAGCAATAACAGTAGCACCGTTTTCAAGAGATGATGGAAAAGAGACAATTGAGGAATTAGCAGAAAAAAGCTATAACGAAATATTAAAAATATGTAATTGGTTGAAATTTAAAACAGAAAATAAAGTGTTTAAGGGTTCGACAGATTACATGTGTAATGGTTACGACGAAAGTAATGATGCAGTAAATAAAATAATAGAAATAGCAAATAAAAATGAAAAAACATATATATTAGCAATTGGAAAAATCACAAATGTTGCATTGGCAATAAAAAAAGCGCCAGAAATTATAAAAAATATAGAAGTTATTTGTTTAGGAGGACCTAGTTTTCTAAAAACAAATCATAAAGAATCAAATTTTAGACATGATATACAAGCTGTTAGAGAAGTATTTGAATCAAAAGTAAAACTAACTGTAATTCCGGCTAGAAATGTGGCATCAAATCTAATGACTTCAATATATGAATTAGAACATTTTTTAAAAGGAAAAAGTGAATTATGTGATTATTTGTGCCAAAGATTTGTAAATGATACTTACCACGAAATAAAAGAAAGAAGAGTGATTTGGGATATAAGCGTTATTGCATATATGATAAACAGAACATGGTTTGAGACAGAAAAAATCAGTTGTCCTATTATAAATGATGATACATCATATAAGTTAACGAAAAATAGACATGAGGTTACATTTGTTAATTATTTAGATGCTAATAAGATATATAATGACTTATTTAGAAAATTAGGAGAATAGTCTAAAAAGGAGAAAAATATGAAATTAACAGTAGAAAAAGCAAGAGAAATGTTGGAAGAAGCCAGAAAAGAAACATCAGATGACCACTGGATAAATCATTCAATTTGTGTAGGAGATTCGGCAGGAAAAATAGCAGAAAAATTAAACTTAGATGTAGATTATGCAAAAACACTTGGATACATACACGATATAGGTAAAGCAGTAGGAGAATTTAAAGAACATGTAATAAACGGATATAAGTACTTAAAAGAATTAGGATATGATGATGAATATGCAAATGTTTGCTTAACACACTCTTATTTGAACAATGATGTTAATTGCGTAGCCGGAGGTATACCAAAAAATATACCATTTAGAACAGAATTTATAAAAAATCATGAATATACAATATATGAAAAAATAATAAATTTATGTGATTTGATGTGTACTGATACTATTATGACTATTGATAAGAGATTGATAGATTTAATAATTAGAAAAGGTGTTTATGAAAATACTCAATATCATATAAAAGAAACTTATAAATTAAAGCAATATATTGATGAACAATTAGGATTTAATCTTTACGATTTATTCCCTAGTATAAAAGATAATTTATAGGTTACCATTCACAGCTATATAGGAGGAAAAATGAACGAAGAATTAACCGCAAAAAAACAACTAAAAATATCATTACCAATAGCTTTTGAGAATTTTGTAAATCTTTTAATGACATTAATAGATACTCTTGTTGTAACAACATTAGGAACAAGTGCAGTAGGAGCAATAGGAGCAATGGGAGTAATAATAGACATAATGCAAATGAGCATACAATCTCTCAATACAGCTAATATAGCACTACTTTCAAAAACAATAGGTGAAAAAAATGATGAACAATCAAAAATAATAACAGGAAACTCAATAATAATAACAATAGTAATATCAATTTTAACAATACTATTGGTATACCTTATAAGACCAATATTTCCAGGACTATTTAATGTAGACAAGATTTGTATTACATATATTACAATAAGACTTATAGGATTTATGCAAAGTTCTATTGTAATGATACTTACCGGACATCAAAGAACAATAGGAAAACAAGGAATGATAATGATTTTAAGAATTATAGCAGTTATCTTTAACTTAATATTTGATTTAGTAGTTGTAAAACTAGACTATGGAGTAGCAGGGGTTGCATGGGTTACAATAAGCATAGATACTGCACTTTGTATTTTTTTAATATTAAAATCTAAATCTAATGTAAAATATAAATTTGATAAAGGAATATCTAAACAAATTTTTGACTTTTTTAAATGGAATTGCGTTGAAAGAATAGTGTCAAAAGTAGACAAATTTGTATTTAATATTTTAGTTTCAAGAATAGGAGAAATGGAATATGCAGTACATGTAATTGTAATACAGATAAGAGATGTATCACAAGCTTTTATACAAGGATTTAGTGATGGTATTACAATAAGTATAGGAATAGAATCAGGAAATAATAATAAAGAAAGAATGAAGAATGCCAAAAATGTAATAAGAAAATTAATAAATATATTTTCTGTTGTTGTTCCAATTCTTACAATTATTATTGCCGTTATTATTGCAAACATATCATTTAAAGAAAATGAACTTTTATTAATTTTTTATTCAGTATTACCATTATTAATAATTGGACAATACGAAGAAATAAGTGGAACATATTATTATGGAATTCTTAGAGGAATTAGAGAATTTAAGTTTCTAGCACAAAGAAATTTTGTTACTTCAGTGATAAAAATTGTTATCGCAACTATTTTATCGTATACTGTGTTAGGAATTAAAGGAGTATGGATTTCATATATGGTTTATTGTATAGTTCAGAAACTATTATCAAAACGTAGATATGAAATTATAGAAGAACAATCAAAATGAAATAAAAGGATAGAATGAAAATGTTATTTAACAAAGAAAAAATTAAGGAAGCACTAGATTATTATTTAATAAAAGATGCTGATTATCAAGAAAAATGTAACATATGTATAGATGAAATCATAAGACAAAAAAATATATATATAAAAGCAAAAGAAATATATGAAATTCTATATACAGACGAAACAGGAAAATTTAAAGAATTATGGAATGAAAAAGACATAAATATTTTGTTTGGACAAAAAGTAAATCCATTTATAACGAATATATTATTACTATTAGGATTTGAATATCATATAAAAACCATCAAAAAATATGATTTTGATGATGAACAAATAAAAAAACAAAAGCAAAGAATAAAAGAATGTTTGTTAAATGATATTGTAAATAAGCATTATGATGGAATCAGGATTTCACAGATGCTATGGGGAACATATTTTATAAATGGAAGACTAATAGAATGTGGAAGACTACAATTTGAACCAACAAGTAATGATAAAGTAAAAATACATATACCAGCAGGGAATAAACTTGATATAAAAGATGTAAAAGACTCCATAGAAAATTCAAGAAAATTAATAAAAAAATACTATAATATAGAAAATCCAAAATACATTTGTGAATCATGGCTATTAAGTAAAGAAATATCAGAAATGCTAGATGAAAACTCTAATATTAGAAAATTTCAAGAACTATTTGATATACAAAGTTCTGAAAATGGAATAGATGATGTTTTAAATTTTGTATTTAATTTAAAAAAGTGCGATAATTATAATGAATTATCGGAAGTAACAAGGTTACAAAAAAATATAAAAGAATTTTTAAAGAGTAATAAAACAATATATGATGGATATGGGGAGTTGAAATAATGAAAATATATGTTATGAGACATGGACAGACAGATTGGAATTTAGCAGGAAAAGCCCAAGGAAGGACAGATATAGAGTTAAATGATACTGGAATAGAACAAGCAAAACAAACCAAAAAACAAATAGATAATTATAAAATAGATTTAATAATATGTTCTCCACTAAAAAGAGCAAGAAAAACAGCAGAAATAATAAATGAAGCTATAAACTGTCAAATTATCAGTGATGAAAGAATAATAGAAAGAGGCTTTGGAAATGTTGAAGGAAAAACAGATGATGAATGGAAAAAAATATTTGGTGATAATACACATGCAATAAGTAATTATTATTTAAATTTTAATGAACAAAATATAGAATCTATGAGAGATATATGTGAACGAGTGTGGGATTTATTAGATGAAATAAAAGGAAAATACAAAGATAAAAATATATTACTTGTTACACATGGAGGGACTTGTAGAGCAATTAATGCATATTTTAATGGAATTGATGAAGATGGATATGTTCAAAGTGTAAAAATAAATAATTGCGAGATTATAGAATATGAATATAAATAACTCAAAGGAGAAAATGATGGAGCAAACAAATAGAAAATATATAGCAATAATTGCATTTTTAAGAAAATTTTTAAGTGTATTTTTTTCACTATTTTTTAATATATACATATTAAAAATAGTCAATAATGATATGAACTTTATACTGAAATATACAGTATACTCAGTTATATTAGCTTTTATATTAGAATACATATCGTTAAAAATAATAAACTCTAAAAATGCAGGAATATTTTATAAATCAAGTTTTGTACTAAGTGTAATATGTATTATTTTATTAATAATACTTAAAGAAAACGTTGTTAAATATATATATCTAATAAAAACATTAGATACAATGAAATCTACATTCTATGCTGTACCATATGAACTAATTGTAATAGGTTCAAACACTAATAAATCAATGAGTAGTTATTTAGCAAATTTAAACATATTGGAGAATATCACAATAGTATTAACACCAATATTTTCAGGATTTGTAATTGAGAAATTTTCATATAATGTATTATTTATAATTTTAGGATTAGAAACAATGTTAATTATAGTAATAGCATCGAATATTAAAGATTTTACAGTTCAAGATAAAAAGATGAATTTAAGAGAATTTTGGAAAGTAGCAAAAGATAAGATATGTTTGAAAGATATTTATAAATGTATGTTTTTTAGAAGAATATCATCGCAAGGAGCAATGACAGAATTATTACCAATTGTATTATTTTTGAGATTGGGAACTGAATTGAGTTTTGGAAGTTATAATACAATGTTTGCAATTATATCAATTATTTCATTACAAATATTGAAAGTAATAAATAATAAGAATATTAATAAAAAATTTTATCCATATATGGCTATTATAATATTTATATCCTCATTAATGGTTGTATTTAATACGAATTTTATTACACTATTGATTTATTATATATTAATGAATTCTTTTGGAACAATAATTGAATCTGAATCTTGTAGTGCCGTTTACACTGCAATTAAAGTTGATAATTTAGAAAAATACAGAAAAGAACATATAATGACTTTTAATATTTATATGATAATAGGACAAATTATAAGTTATGGTTTGGTATATATTTTATATAATTATTTTTATAATGTAAATATACTTTCAATAGCAATTTCTATCTTGATGTTTTTCTTGATAATTTCTGCAATTTATTTAAGAAAGACAGAACAGTATTTATATAAAAGGCAAAATAAAAAAGGAGAATTGAAATGGAGAACAATGTAAAATTAATCAAAGAAAATAACGACTTCTTTAGAGAGTGGATTATAGAAGAATGGAAACATCATAATACAGTAGATGATGTTTATCAATTAAGAATTATAAAACCAGAAGAATTAAAATTTGATAAAAATGAAGAATACTATAAAATTATGAATAATAATGAAATGGTAGGATTTATAGGAATAAAAAATTATGATAAAGAATTATATTTGTATAGGTTTTTTATTGATGAAAAGAATAGAAATAAAGGGATTGGAACGATAGCTTTGAATAAGATAATTGATATGGCTAGAGAACAAAATAAAGATATGACATTAGAGGTGATCGGAGATAATATTGCAAGAGATTTATATGAAAGATTAGGCTTTAAAACACATTATAGAAGAATGGTATTAAAAATAAATGATGATATTTATGAAAATTAATATTTAGATTTGATTAGTATTGTCTTACAAAACTGAAACTCATTTTGTGAGATTGTACTACAAAATTATTAATTATTCATATTATTGACCTAGTTATTTTATTGTGGTAGAATATCAAAGGGTAATAAAGATAGAAATAAGGAGAAATAAAAAATGAAAAAAATTTCAATAGTAGTGCCAGTATATTACAATCATGACAATCTTTTGCCATTGTATGCAGATTTGAAGGAAAAAGTATTTACAAAGTTGCCAACTGAAACTGAATATGAATTAATATTAGTGGATGATGGCTCAAAAGATGGGTCTTATAAGGTGATGCAGGATTTAGCTAAAATAGATTCAAATGTAAAAATTATGAGGTTATCAAGAAACTTTGGTGAACATTCTGCAATTTTAGCGGGATTATCACAATGTACAGGAGATTGCGCTGTAAGAAAAGCAGCTGTTTTACAAGAACCGTCTGAAATGATATTAGATATGATGAAAAAGTACGAAGAAGGAAATAAGGTTGTTTTAGCTGTAAGGGCTGATAGAGATGAACCTGTTACACAAAAGGCATTTTCTAATTTGTATGCTTTTTTGATGAGAAAATTAGCATTGCATAATATGCCAAAAGGAGGGTTTGATTCCTTTTTAATAGATAGACAAGTTATTGATTTTTTAGTAAAAATGCAAGAATGTAATACATCTTTAATGAGTCAAATTTTATGGGCGGGTTTTGAGACTGCGACAGTACCATATGTTCGAAAAAAAAGAGAAATAGGAAAGTCAAAATGGACTTTATCTAAAAAAGTAAAATTAGTATATGATTCATTATTGAGCTTTTCATATTTTCCAATAAAATTGATAACAACAGCTGGATTTTTTAGCTTTTTTACAGCAATAATTTGGTTGATAGTTATCGTATATAAAAGAATGACAGGTGTTATTGATGTTGAAGGATATGCGTCAATTATAATAATTATGTTAATAGGATTTGGAATTATAATGCTTTCTATAGGAGTTTTAGGAGAGTATTTATGGAGAACTTTTGATGCTGCACGAAAAAGACCACCATATATTATAGAAAAAGTAGAGAAGGGTAAAATGGTTGAAAAATAATGATGATAGATGAAGTAGTAGAGAAATGTAAGAAACACAAACAATTAATATTAATGATATTTTTATTAGGATTATTTGGTTATTATTTAATTTGGACAATTTCACAACCATATAATTCATGCCCTGATGAAGGAATGAAATGGGATATATGTAAGTATGTTTCTGAACATAATTCTATACCAGATGGAAGAGACGAGAGCATAAGAAATCCCATATGGGGAATTTCATATGCTTTTCAACCAATTCTTACATATATGATTTGCGCAATGTTTATGAAAATAGCATCAATATTTACAACAAATCAATTTGCTTTAGTTGTTTCGGCAAGACTTGTTAGTACAATAAGTATGACTTTATCAATATATTTTGTAATAAAAATTGCAGATAAATTATTTAAAGATAAGGAAAAATATAAATATTTATTTGTTTCTATAATTGCATTTCAACCTATAACAGCGTTCTTGGCGTCATATATAAATAATGATTCGACTGCCATACTGGCAACTACAATGATAATTTATTTATGGATTTTGGGATTGGAGAGTAATTGGAAAACAAAATATTGTGTGTTATTAGGACTAGCTATTGGATTTTGTGCTTTAACATATTATAATGCATATGGATATATATTTTGTAGTGTAATAATTTGTTTGATATCAACAGTATCAAATAAAGTGAAAGTAAAAGATATAATGCAAAAAGCAATAATAGTTTCACTTGTGGCATTTGCTGTAGCAGGATGGTGGTTTGTTAGAAATGCAATAATATATGATGGTGACATATTGGGAACTAGAACACAAAATGAATATGGTGACAAATATGCAATGGAGAATTATAAACCATCGACTAGAAAAACACCACAAAACAGAGGAGAAAGCCTTTGGCATATGTTATATGATGATAAATGGATAAAGATTGTGATAAGAAGTTTTGTAGGCATATTTGGGTATCATTCAATAATTATGTCAAATAAAATATATTATTCATATTTTTTAATATGGTTAATTGGAGGGATTGGATGTATATTAAAGTTTAAAGAATTATTTTTTTATAAAAGTGAGGAAAAAAATAAATATTTGTTAAATTATATATTTGTAATAGCATTAATAATTCCAATTGTTTTAAGTATAATATATTCCTACACAAGCGATTTTCAGCCACAAGGTAGATATATAATGGGAATTATAGTACCATTTACATATTTTGTGGTTACTGGGATAGAAACAGTGTTAGAAAAATTTATTAAATCACAAAGGATGAAAAAAATTATTGTTTTAGTGTTAATTTTACTTGTAATAATAATATCTTTTGAGGCAATATTTACATATGTAATACCAACATATAAAAAGTTATAGAAAGAAGAGATGAAATATGATAGGTTTTAATATTCCAATTTATATGGATGAATCAATTAATTGTATAAAGAAGGCTGCAGAAAATAGAAAAATCTGCGGAGATGGAGAATTTACAAAAAAATGTAGTAAATTAATGGAAGAAAAGTTTAATGCACAAAAAATATTATTAACAACATCATGTACATCTGCATTAGAAATGGCTGCAATTTTGTTAGATATACAACCAGGAGATGAAGTAATACTTCCATCATATACATTTGTATCAACTGCAGATGCATTTGTAATGGTTGGTGCAAAAATTGTTTTTGTTGATATAAATCCAAAAACAATGAATATAGATGAAAATAAAATAGAAGAAGCTATAACATCTAAAACTAAAGCTATTGTTGTTGTTCATTATGCGGGTATTTCACCAGATATGGACAGGATAATGAAAATTGCAAAAGAACACAATTTAAAAGTAGTAGAGGATTCTGCACAAGGTGTTATGGCTAAATACAAGGATAAGTATTTAGGTACAATTGCAGATTTAGGATGTTACAGCTTCCATGAAACAAAAAATTATAGTATGGGTGAAGGTGGAGCAATTGTAATTAATGATCCAGAGCTAATAGAAAGAGCAGAAATAATCAGAGAAAAGGGAACTAACAGAAATAAGTTCTTTAGAGGAGAAATTGATAAATATACTTGGGTTGATTATGGTTCATCATATTTACCAAGTGAATTGAATTGTGCATATTTATATCCTCAACTTAAGGATGCAGAAATGATAAATAATGACAGATTAACTTCATGGAATTACTACAAAGATGGACTTAAAGAATTAGAAAAAGATGGATGTATAACATTACAATATGTACCAGAATATAGCGAACATAATGCACATATGTTTTACATAAAGGCAAAAAATTTAGAAGAAAGAACAATGCTAATAGAGTATTTAAAATCAAAAGGAATTCAGGCTATTTTTCATTATATTCCATTACATACTTCTCCTGCAGGAATGAGATTTGGAAGATTTTTTGGAGAAGATAAATATACAACTTCAGAAAGTGAGAAACTTGTGAGATTACCAATGTATTATGGATTAACAAGAAAAGAACAAGATGAAGTAATAAATGCAATTAAAGAATTTTACAAGAACTAATTGCAAGTTTGGAAGGAAGAGTTGTTATGAAGAAAATAGTTATTATAGGTGCAAATAATTTTCAAATGCCACTTATTAAAAAAGCAAAAGAATTGGGATATGAGGCACATGTATTTGCATGGAAAGAAGGGGCTGTTTGCAGATTTCTTTTATCCAATAAGTATAATAGAAAAAGACTTAATTCTAGAAGAATGTAAGAAAATAAAACCAGATGCAGTTATTTCAGTTGCGTCTGATTTGGCAACATTAACAGTAAATTATTTAGCAGATAAATTAGGACTTACAGGTAATAGTTTAGAGTGTACACAAATATCTACTAATAAATATAAAATGAGACAAGCCTTTCAGGACAATAAAGTATCTGTTCCTAAATTTATTGAAACATCAAAATTTGATACTAATACTTTAGAACAAATAAGCAAGATGAATTTGCCAATTATTGTAAAACCAACAGATAGGTCAGGAAGCAGGTCAATTACTAAAATAGAATCATTAGATAGTGAAGAGTTGAAAAAAGCAATTGAAGAAGCTATAAGTGTATCTTTTGAGAAAAAAGCAATTATAGAAGAATATATTGAAGGAGAAGAATTTAGTGCAGAAAGTATTTCTTATAGAGGAAAGCATACATTACTTACAGTAACTAGAAAGCAAACAACAGGTGCACCACATTTTATAGAAACAGGACATATTCAACCTGCTGGATTAGATAAAGAAATAATGAAGAAAGTGGAAAAAGAAATATTTGCAGGTCTAAATAGTTTGAAAATAAAAAATGGTGCATCACATGCAGAGTTCAAAATTACTCCTAATGGAGAAATAAAAATTATAGAGATAGGTGCAAGAATGGGTGGAGATTGTATTGGTTCAGACCTAGTACAAATTTCTACAGGATATGATTTCTTAAAAATGGTAATTGATGTTGCTTTAGGAAATGCACCAGATTTTACTAAAATTGTTGAGCCAAGAAAAGCAGTTATTAAATTTATCTTTTCAAAAGAAGATGTTGAAGAATTGGAAAAAATACAAAAAGAAAAGCCAGAGAGTATTTATTATGTGAGCCCAATAGAAGAAATAAATTCACATAAGATAATTGATAGTTCAACAAGATATGGATATTATATTTTAGCAATATAACAAAAGAGGGATTATATGGAAAATGAAGTAAAAAAGAAAACAAAGTTAAAGGAAATTTTTATACTACAAATAGTTATTGCAATATATACATTATCAACAGTATTTGCTAAATTCGCATCAGGACAAGAGTTTATGTCATTCAAATTTATATTGTATTATGGGTTAGAAATGCTTATATTAGCTGTGTATGCAGTTGTGTGGCAACAATTGATAAAGAAGTTTGATATTTCAGTTGCATATGCAAATAAAGCAATGGGATTGCTTTGGTCAATTGTGTGGGCAATATTAATTTTTAATGAAACGATAACAATAAAAAATGTGATAGGAGTAGTAATTGTAATTGTAGGTACAATTATAGTGAATAGTGAAGATGAGTAAATATGTTTGTTTATTAATTTTAGCAGTTTTGGTAAGTTCTATATCTCAAATTATATTGAAGAAAAGCGCTTCTAAAACTTATAGTTCAATATTAAAGGAATATTTAAATATATATGTAATAACTGGATATGGTTTAATGGTTCTTTCAACTATTTTAGTTATATTAGGATTAAAAGGTGTACCATATTAAAATGAACCGATTATAGAGTCTTTGGGATATATTTTTGTTATGATTTTAAGTAATAGGATTCTTGGAGAGAAAATTACTAAGAAAAAGATTGTTGGGAATGGTTTGATTTTATTAGGAATTTTAGTTTATTATATATGATGACCTAGGAAGCACTTCCAATATACATAATATTTTTAATGGCTGTGAACTGTAACACTATATAATTGCATTTTTCGAAAAATACGAAAGGACTTGAATCACTTATGAATAATATTATAACACAAAATCAAAAAAATATAAAGAGATATTTACCACATGAATTAAAAACCAGAGAAAATGCAGTAAAAATGTATAGAAAATGTAATGATATAGGATATGTATGTAGAAAATATCATATATCAAGGACATCATTATGGAGATGGAATAAAAAATATGATGGAAGAAAAGAATGGTGTTAAGATAGATTTTGGACACGAAAGCGTAGAGATGTTATAATAGTTTTATATGCTTGGAAATGAGTGTTCAAAATGGCAAAAAATAAAAGTTATGATGAAGATTTTAAAAGATGATTGTTGAGTTATATGAAAGTCATACAACAACAGCAGCAAACATTGTACTACAAAATAAAAATATAGTGTAGACTTTAGATAAAATTGTGCTATAATATTAATACAATTTAAAAATACTAAAAATAAAGGAGAAAAATATGTTTAGTTTTAACTTTGATAAAAGAACAATGTATATAATAATAGGAATAATGTTATTATTTATATTAATACAATACGCAACAAACCCAGGGCAACTACTAGGATTACTAATAAGTGCCCCAGGAGTATTAATAGCAATAACATTCCATGAATTTGCACATGGATATGCAGCATATAAACTAGGAGACGACACAGCAAAAAGACAAGGAAGACTAAGTTTAAACCCATTTGCACATTTAGATCCAGTAGGAACACTAATGTTACTAGTAGCAGGATTTGGATGGGGAAAACCAGTAGAAGTAGACCCAAGAAACTATACAAGAAAAATATCAATGGAAAAAGGAGAAGCAATAGTCTCACTTGCTGGACCATTAATGAACTTTATACTAGCAATAATATTTACACTAATATACTGTGCAATATATAAATTTGCTAGCACTGCATTTATGGTTTCAACAGTTGGAACAGTAATAATGCTATTAATATCAAGTACAATATCAATAAATATTGGACTTGGAGTATTTAACTTAATACCATTACCACCATTAGATGGTTCAAAAATAATAATGCCATTATTACCAAATAAAGCAAAAGAATTTTTTATAAATAATGAGCAAATATTTTACATCATATTTGTACTTATTTGGATAACAGGAATTGCAGGAACAATAATAACACCAGCAATTAGTTTGGTATCAAAAGGAGCACTAGCATTAGGAAAATTAATATTTAGATTATAAAAATTAGGGATTGGTGGATGGTTCTTCAATCCCGATTTTTTAATGAATGAGAGGAAGCATTTAAGATGAAAAAAGATATATTAACATTAGGAATAGAATCAAGCTGTGACGAAACATCAGTATCAGTAGTAAAAAATGGAAGAGAGATATTGTCAAATGTAATAGATACACAAATACCAATACACGAAAAATATGGTGGAGTAGTACCAGAAATAGCATCAAGAAACCATATTGAAGCAATATCAAGAGTAACAAAAAAAGCACTAGAAGAAGCTAATGTGAAATTTGAAGATATAGATGCAATAACGCCAACATACGGACCAGGTTTAGTAGGAGCATTATTGGTAGGATTATCATATGCAAAAGCATTGAGCTTTGCTATAAATAAACCATTAGTTGGTGTAAACCATATACAAGGACATATTGCTGCCAATTACATAACATATCCTGAATTGAAACCACCATTTTTATGTGTTATGACATCTGGTGGAAATACACAATTGATACATGTAAAAAATTATACTGAATTTGAAGTTTTGGGAAAGACAAGAGATGATGCAATTGGAGAGGCTTTTGATAAAGTAGCAAGAGTTGTTGGTCTTGGCTATCCGGGTGGACCAAAGGTTGATAGGCTTGCAAAAGATGGAAACTCAGATGCAATAGAGTTACCTAAAACACATTTTGATAATTTGGATTTTAGTTTTAGTGGAATAAAGACGGCTGTTATAAATTTACATCATAAAAATCCTGATATAAATAAGGCCGATTTATGTGCAAGTTTTGAAAAAACAGTAACAGAAATATTAGTGGAGAATGCAGAAAAAGCTTTAAAGCAAACAGGACTAAAAACAGTTGCTTTGGCGGGAGGAGTATCTGCAAATTGTTATATTAGAGAAGCGTTTATGAAATTCAAAGAATATGGAGTAAATGTTTATATGCCTGATTTGAAATTATGTACTGACAATGCCGCAATGATTGCTTCTGCTGGATATTATAATTTTATTGAAGGAAAAAGAAATGAATTGAATTTAAATGCTATTCCTAATTTGAAATTAGATTAAATTGAAGAAGGACCGATTCAGGTGAATCGGTCCTTTTTGGGGTTAAAGTTAAGATACCTCTACCATTATTACAGGTTTAGTATCATTTCCATAGCCTATTAACTCTAATGATATTTGTATAGTCTTTTTAGATATGCCATGAGAATCTATCCAATTTTTTTTATGAACTGAATAGTACATTTTTCTGAGTTCATAGGCTCTTTTTAACCATCTCTCACTAGAACGACGTGAGAGTTGCTTTGAAAGCTCACTGCTTAATCCTAATATAGGATTAAAAATAAGGCCTTTGAAATCAGTTGCAGAGTAATCTGTTTTAAAGGCTTGTAGCCGATATTGTCCAAGAGATCTTTCTGCTTCTTGATATACATTATTTTGAATAATGTATAATAAATCTCTTAGAGCATCAGAATTTTCATCATTATTTAGTGCTGTTGCTTCCATGTTTGCACCCTCCTGCGTATATAATAAATTAATTATAATACATTTTTTCAAAAAAAGCAAATTTATGAAAAACAATTATAGACAATTAAAGAAAAATATTGTAAACTATAAAAAGAAAAAAGAACGGAAAAAAGGAGGAAAAAATGGCAATATATACAATAGGAGACTTGCATTTATCATTTAACACAAACAAACCAATGGACATATTCGGAAAAAACTGGCAAAATTATGAAGAAAAAATAAAACAAGACTGGTTAGCAAGAGTAAGACCAGAAGACACAGTAATATTGCCAGGAGACTTTTCTTGGTCAATGTACTTAGATGAAACAGACAAAGACTTCGAATTTATAAACAACTTACCAGGGCAAAAAATTCTATTAAAAGGAAATCACGACTATTGGTGGACAACAGTAACAAGTATGAGAAAATACATAGAAGAAAAAAGTTTCAAAAACATTGATTTTTTATATAATAATAGCTATGAATATGAAAATAAAATAATAGCAGGAACAAAAGGCTGGAACATATCAGAAGAACAAGAAGATATACGACTAACAAAAAGAGAAGTAGCAAGATTAGAACTATCAATAAAAGATGGAATCCAAAAACATGGAGAAGATAAAGAAACAATAGTATTTATGCATTATCCACCATTAACGAAAAACTATATGAATACAGAATATACAAAGATATTGAAAAAATACAATATTAAAAGATGTTATTATGGACATTTACATGCAAACTCAATTTTAGATGCAGTAGAAGGAAATGTTGATGGAATAGAATATAAATTAGTTAGCAGTGATGGATTAGATTTTAAATTATTGAAAATCTAACCTAAAAATTATATGGAGAGAAAATATGGATTTAACAGAAGATGTAAAATATGTAAAAGGAGTAGGACCCAATAGGGTTACACTATTAAACAAAATAGGAATATTCACTATAAAAGACCTAATCACATATTATCCAAGAGGATATGAAGACAGAAGTAAACCAAAAAATATATGTGAATGTACAAATGGAGAAATTGCATTAATAGAAGCAGTAGCAATGTCAATATTAGTAGATAGCAGAATAAGCAAAGGAAGAACAATGCAAAGACTATTGGTTATGGATGAAACAGGACAAGCAGTAATAACTTGGTTCAATCAACCATATTTAAAGTCTAAATTTCAAACTCGGAAAAAGATATAGATTCTATGGGAAAATAGAATTTCAATATGGAAAGGTAAGTATGAATGCTCCTGTATTTGATGAAATAGAAAATTCAAATAATACTGGAAAAATAATACCTATTTATCCATTGACATTTAGTCTAACACAAAATACATTAAGAAAAATAATTGAGAATGGATTGCAGAAAGTACAGGAACAAGGCGGTTTGCCAGAGACTTTGCCGGATTATATTTTAAATGAATATAAATTAGAAAATGCAAATAAAGCAAATTATGACATACACTTTCCAAAAGATTTTGATGATTTTAAAAAAGCTAGGAGAAGACTAGTTTTTGAAGAGTTATTATCAACACAATTAGCATTATTGCAATTAAAAAATAGCAATTTGAACGATAAAAAAGGAATAATATTTGATAAAAATGTAAAAATGTCAGATGCAATAAATACTTTACCATTTAAATTGACAAAGGCTCAGCTGAGAGTGTTACAGGAAATTGATGAAAATATGGAATCAGAAAAATCAATGAATAGACTTTTGCAAGGAGATGTTGGATCTGGAAAAACTGTTGTTGCAATGATTACAGCATATAAAGCAGTAAAATCTGGATATCAAGCAGCAATTCTAGCTCCAACTGCAATTCTAGCAACACAACATATGGTAAATTTTGAAAAAATGCTAAATCAATTTGACATTAAATGTGAATTATTAATATCAGGTATTAGCAAAAAAAAGAAAGAAGACATTTTGGAAAGACTGAAAAATGGAGAGATTGACATATTAATTGGAACACATGCTATGTTAGAAGAAAATGTAGAGTTTAAAAATTTAGGGTTAGTTGTTACAGATGAACAACATAGATTTGGTGTAAAGCAAAGAACAAAAATTGCACAAAAAGGTCAGAACCCAGATGTGCTAGTAATGTCAGCAACACCAATCCCAAGGACTCTTGCATTAATTTTATATGGAGATTTGGATATATCAATAATTGATGAGCTTCCACCTAATAGAAAAACAATAGAAACATTTGCTGTTACAAATAGAATGGAAGAGAGAATTAATAATTTTATAAAAAAACAGATTGATGAAGGTAGACAAGCTTACATCGTATGTCCATTAGTTGAAGAAAGTGAAGAAGAGGATACAGACTTGAAAGCTGTTACGACTTTATATGAAAAATGTAAAGAAGAGACTTTTCCTGATTATAGAGTTGAGTACATACATGGTAAAATGAGGCCAAAAGATAAAGATGAAATAATGGAGAGATTCAAAAACAAGGAAATTGATATACTTATTTCTACGACTGTTATTGAGGTTGGTGTTGATGTACCAAATGCAAATATAATGGTAATTGAAGATGCAGAAAGATTCGGATTGGCACAATTACATCAATTAAGAGGAAGAGTTGGCCGTGGTGAGTATAAATCATATTGTGTGCTAAAATTCAAAGGTAAAGGACAAAATACAAAAGAGAGAATGAAGATTATGTGTGAGACAAATGATGGTTTTCTTATTTCTCAGAAAGATTTAGAGTTGAGAGGCTCAGGAGATTTCTTTGGTACAATGCAACATGGAATTCCTGATTTTAAGATTGCTAATTTGTTTACAGATATGGATATTTTGAGATTGGCTCAGGAGGCGGCTATTAAGGTTGTAAGTAATGACCCTAAATTAGAAAAAGAAGAAAACAAATTATTGAAATTATCTGTAAAGAACAAGTTTACAGATAGAATAGAAATTTAAAACTTGTCAAAATAGGAAAACTTTTTAGATAGAAAGAATAAATAATAAATCTTTAAAAATAGATCGCATTTTTGACAAAAAATGGAGGAAAAAAATGATAATATTTGGAATAGATATAAGAGTATATTTTTTACTATTTTTAACATATTCATTTGCAGGATGGTGCATGGAAGTAATTGGAAAATTAATACAATATAAAAGATTTATAAACAGAGGATTTTTAGTTGGACCATATTGTCCAATATATGGAACAGGAGCAATTTTAATAACATTTTTACTTAAAAAATATGTATCAGACCCATTTGCATTATTTGTAATGGCAATACTAGTGTGCGGAACACTAGAATATCTAACAAGTTATTTTATGGAAAAAATATATCATGCAAGATGGTGGGATTATAGCCAAAGAAAATTCAATATAAATGGAAGAGTATGTTTAAATACTATAATTCCATTTGGATTGCTAGGAATGTTTATAATGTATGTATCAAATCCATTCTTATTAGGAGCAATTGAATCATTACCTGAGACAGCACTAAATATAGTATTTTGGGTATTGCTTGTAATATTTGTATTAGATAATATAATTTCAACAAATGTAATTAGTTATGTTGGAAAAACAACAAAAGAATTTGGAAAAAGCCTTGATAATACAGAAGAAATTACAAATAGAGTAAAAGAAGCTTTATTAAACAAATCTGGATTATATAGAAGATTGTTAGAATCATATCCAAAAATTCAATCAATTAAAGTAAAAATTAAAGAGAAAAAAGATAAAATAAAAAGGCAGGTTGTAGAACAGACAGATGAATTTAAAGAAAGTGTAGAACGTCAGAAAAAAGAAATAAAAGAAAAGGTCGGAGATTTGAAAGATTTATCAAAAAAATCAAAAGACAAAAAATAGAGGATGAAATATTATGGAAAAATTAAAGTTGAGGATTTCTAAAAGAATGAAACAATTTAATGTGATTTTAAAAAATAGTGGTGATGACCATATAAGTGAGTATTCGGCACAATGTTCATATTACACAATACTTTCATTTATACCGTTTGTAATCTTGTTGATAACACTTATTCAATATACAAATATTGAACAACAAACATTATTTGATGTAATTTCAAAAATAATTCCATCAAGTATGAATGAATTTGTTATTGGAATTGTGAGGGAAGTATACTCAAAATCAATAGGGACAATATCTATATCAATTATATTTACATTATGGTCAGCAGGAAAAGGGCTTTTTGCATTAACAAAAGGCCTACATTCTGTATATAATACTGATGAAGATAAAGAAAAGTCCGTATTATATTTAAGAATAATGGCTTTGGTTGAGACAATTGTATTTATAGTTTTAATAATGATTGGAATGGTTCTATTGGTGTTTGGAAATAGCTTGAAATCAATAATGCAACAGCATTTTGGAGCTCTTGAAAATTTTAATGCATTTTCACAGTTTGTAACTGAAATTGGATTTATTTTTGCAACTTTTGTTGTGTTCTTATTTCTTTATAGATTTATGCCAAACCACAAGGTTACTTTTAAGAGCCAAGTTCCGGGAGCTATTTTTGGAGCTATTGCTCTTAATGTAATTTCTTTTGTATTTTCTAAATATTTAGATATTTTTAAGGGTTTTTCTATTACTTATGGAAGTTTGACAACTTTGATGCTTATTATGATGTGGACTTATTCTTGTTTCTATTCTTTATTTTTGGGTGCTGAGTTAAATAAAACTTTGTTACGTTTGGCTAAAAGATAAATGTTTTTATATTTTAAAGAAAGGAAAAAATTGACAATAAAAATTTTGTCGAAATTTTGACACTCACACATATAAATGATATAATTGTGGTTGTAACAAAATAGAAAGAATGGTATTGAAGATGAGAAAAAGCGATTTTGATATGGACACAGTAACAAATATCATATTAAACAACGAATATGATTTACACGAAAAAGAAGAAAAAATAGAAAGTCCAAAAGAAGAAAATTATAAAAAAATTAATAAATATGAAAATAATAAGAAAAAATCTAAACATGCTAAAAATATAGAAAATACAAAAAAAGGTAAAAAGAAAAAAACAACAAAACAAAAAATATTTTTAGTAGTAAAAATAATAATAACATTAATAATATTAGGTATAATAGGAATATTCTTATTTTTTAAAACATCATTATTTGAAAAATATAAAGAATTATGGGTAGTAACAGCAATGTCAACAATGAATCATCAATATTTAGCAACATGGTTTTTATCAGATGAAGAAATACAAGAAATAATGAAAAAGTTAGAAGTTCAAAATAATGAAGATTCTAATTCAAATGAAATAAAAATAGAAATTCCAAGTGAAAATAAAAAAGAAGAAATTAAAGTTGATAAAATAACTGGAAGAAATTATGTGGGATATGTAATGACAATACCAGATGCATCAAAAGTAAATCTAGTAGATGGAAGAAAATCAAATAGAGGAACGAAGCTTAGTGAAATAGTAAAAAATAATAAAGCAATTGCAGGAATAAATGCAGGAGGATTTGCTGATGATGGTGGAGTTGGTTCTGGAAATGTTTTATGTGATGCAACAATAATAAATAAAAAATTATTATATGGAAATAAAACATCAAAATATAGTTTAATAGGTTTAAGTTCAGATAAAAAATTAGTGCTTGGAAAATATACATATCAACAGGCTATGAATGCTGGAATAGAATCAGCAGTTGAGTTTGGACCATATTTAATAGTTAACGGAAAAAATCAAATAACAAATGCAAGCTCTGGTGGAATTCATCCAAGAATGGGGATTGGACAGAAAAAAGATGGAACTTTCATTTTTGTAGTTGTTGATGGAAGACAACCAGGATATAGTATTGGAACGAATTTATTGGAAATGCAAAATATTTTTAATAGATATGATGCTTATAATGCAGCGAACCTTGATGGTGGTTCATCTGCAACAATGTATTACAATGGTAAAGAAAACATCAACTCCTATGGGAGAAAGATATTTGCCAAATGCATTTATTGTAAAAGAATAAAATAAAAGAGAGTGTAAAAATGTATTAAATACATAAATAACATTCTCTTTTTTAAATTTTATAAAGAATAATAGAAATGTCATTTTTACTACAAGAAGCAGAAATTTTAATATCAAAACCAGAATTATTTTTAAATTTTAAATCATAACTGCCATAAGAAACAGCAGCATCCTTTCCTTCTGAAACATAAGGAACTTTATTACTGTGTTCATGTCTCTCAATTATTTGTAAGTTTGGAACTTTTAAGACAGCATTATATAAAGTAGTACTGACTTGACATTTGCCACCGCCAAGACCTTTTTGTTTGTTCCCATCTTTATCAAAAACATCAGCCTCTTGATAACCTTTATCAGAAGTGGCAGGTCCAAGAGTATTACAAAAAGAAAAGGTAGTACCATTTTTAACAATAACACCATTTAGACTAGAACATGTTAGTTCTATATTAGTTTGCCTAGCGGTGTCTTTATTATAAATTTTTGTGGTAAAAGATGCAATTTGTTCTTCTTTTGGTTGAGGTGTATCTTGTTTGATTTCATTAACATTATTTTCAGTTGTGTTAGAAAAATTATTGTTAGTATTATTTTCTGTTTTATTTGTAATACTATTATTGTAATTAGTATTACTATAATTAGTATTACTATAATTAGTATTACTATAATTAGTATTATTAGAGGTTTCTTCATTTGCTGATGTTTTACTGGCTGAATAAGTAGAATTATTTGAGTTTTTATTTTTGGAGAAAAAATAGATTCCTATTCCAATGCATATAATTATTATAATAGCTAATATAAACCAAACCTTATTATTTTTCATTTTTATCACATTCCTTCCTCAGAGCTAAAAGCAGATTTGAAAAAATTATTAATCATTATTAGTATAACCAATAAAAGTCATAAAATTCAATGAAATGAATATAATATAACATGTCCATTTGGAAACTGTTTTTGGGGACGGAGGAAAAAAACAGTTTTTATCATAATATATAACTGTTTTTTTCCTCCGTCCCCAAAAACAGGAAGAGGAGAGAAAATGGTAAATATAGATGAAATTTTAAGATATTTTCCTAATAAAATATATCAAATTTTTTTCAATTTATTCCAAGAAAATAATAAAATAATAGATGAATTACAAGAAATAAGAATGAGAACAGATAGACCAATAATTTTAAGGTTACGAGAAAAAGATTTTATATTACAATATAATATTCCACAGTCCGAAATTTTACAAATAGTAGAAAGATTATGTGAAAATTCGATATATGCATATAAAAATCAAATATGCGAAGGCTTTATAACTGTAAAGGGGGGCCACCGTGTTGGGTTAACTGGTTCATGTGTTATAGAAAATGGCAAAATTGTAAATGTTAAATACATATCAAGTTTGAATTTTAGAATTGCAAGAGAAGTTTTAAATTGCAGTACAAGAGTATTAAGAGAGATAATTGATATAGAAAATAAATCGATTTATAATACGATTATTGTAGCTCCTCCTGGAAGAGGTAAGACTACTATTTTACGTGATGTTATAAGAAGATTGAGTAATGGTATAGATGAAATTAATTTTAAGGGGAAGACATGTGGTGTTGTTGATGAAAGAGGAGAGATTGCTGCAATGTACAAAGGTGTTCCTCAAAATGATGTTGGAATTAGGACAGATATTATAGAAAATGTTACTAAAAATCAAGGAATTCATATGCTTGTGAGGACTATGGCTCCTGAAATAATTGCTTGTGATGAAATTGGTAGTTCTGATGATGTTGAGGCTATTCATTATGCGTTGTATTCTGGGGTGAAAGGAATTTTTACTATGCATGGTAAAAATATTGAGGATATTAAAAATAATAGACAAATTTATGAACTAATTGAAAATAGAGAGATACAAAAAGTAGTATTTTTGTGATTTTTGCAGTGCTATAATTGGTGTGAAAACGTATACTACAAGCTATAATAAAATATATGCAAAAAGCATAATAAAAATCGGAAAAAATATTGAAAAATATAAAAAGATATATTAAAATAAATGTGTAA
>ENA-OOSV01000344-OOSV01000344.1-human-gut-metagenome-genome-assembly--contig:-NODE-344-length-22751-cov-3.238060_pt1 | contig 22751 bp, 22 predicted proteins | sample MGYA00241179_ERZ501216 | MGnify/ENA primary metagenome ERZ501216 (study PRJEB25962, sample SAMEA2042498) | human gut metagenome | biome: human gut; feature: human-associated habitat; material: faeces...
TCCGCCTTTTCCTGCATTTCGGTTATTCCCGGCGTGATCCTTACTTATGCCCCTATGACTGCCTTTCAGTTTGTCTCACTTTTGTTGGCAGGAGCGGCTGCTGCGGGAGCTGAAGAGCCACCGAGTTCTTCAACCTGAACATCGTATGCTGTGCCGTTAACTGTAATTCTTAAATTCTTCATTTTTAGTATCCCCTTTTATTTTAACAAGTAATCATTTATCAGATAGTTGAATGCTTCTTTGAAAGTGTTGAAACACGCTTGCCCGAGAGCATATCAAGAGCAGAAATAAGAGTCTGACGGAGCTGAGCTTCTTCAACAATACCGTCAACATAGCCGTTCTGAGCGGCATTGTAAGCAGAAAGATTCTCGTCAGCAAACTTCTGAGCAACCTCAGCCTGCTTATCTGTGGCAACATTCATAACTTCGGGAGCCATAATGAATGCGGCAGCCTCAACATTAACAGGTGAAATAACCGCATCGGGAAGTGCGTAAACAACATCTGCATTAGCGCCTGTGCCTGCAAGAGCAACATAGCCTGAACCGATTGCCTTGCCTGTAACAACAGAAATCTTAACTGTTGTTGCCTCAGCATAAGCGGCTGACGCCTTTGTTGCCGACTTGATTGACTCAAAGCCCGGGCAGTTTACGAATGTTACAACAGGGAGTGAGAAAGCGTCGCAGAAACGAACAAACTTTGCTACCTTGTTTGCAGACTTGCAACCAAGCTCATTGCCCTTTGTAACAACAATACCTACAACCTGACCGCCGAGTCTTGCAAAACGAACATTTGCTTCCTTGCCGTAATCATTGAAGAGCTTTACAATGCTGTTGCCGTCAACAGTTCTGCTGACTACACAACCGCAACCGTCCTCTGCCGGAGCTTCTTCAAATGACTGAGGAGCCATTGTGAGGTTATTTGACGGAAGATAAAGGATAAGTTCCTTTGCAGCCTTGATTGCCTTGTCTGCATCGTCACAAACGATTGAGGCAATACCGTTTTCAGCATTGTAAGCAGCATCGGAATGCTTGCCTGTTACCGAAAGTGAAAGCTGTGCGTCTTTGCTCATGATAACGACGTCTGCGCTTGCGGCGTTAAGAGCGTTTGTTCCGAGGCAAGTGCCGAGAACAACCGAAATCTGCGGTACAACACCGGAAAGTGACGCAGCCGCATTGAGAACATCACCGCAACCTGCGAGAAGCTCTGTACCCTGATTAAGTCTGCCGCCAACGCTGTCATAGAAACCTACAACAGGAGCGCCTGTCTTGAGTGCAAGACCATACAGCTTTTTAAGCTTAGCAGCCTGTGCCTTACTCATAGCACCGCCGCAAATGTCGCTGTTCTGTGCAAACGCATAAACAGGCATACCTTCTACTGTTCCAAAGCCTGCAACAACCTCGGCAAAACCTTCACCGGATTTTGCAAAGGCATCAATTTCACAAAAGCTGTCTGCATCAAAAAACGCCGTAATTGTCTTATAAGCGGAAGTTGCGGCAATTTCAGCCTTTGCCTGATTGATCTTTTCAATACTCATCTTAAAATCCTCCAATACCATGTATTGAATATGCACGAAAACTGAGCGTGCATACTAATTTTCTACACAATACATTATACTCTATAATCTTCAAAAGTACAAGAAAAACACGCTGTACTATTTCAATTTTGAACACATTTAATAGTTATTACACCAAAACCGTAAATTTATTGTCGAATTAACGAATAGTTTTATTGACCGTTTCGGAAGTATTTTTCAAAAACGGAAAATTAAAGCTGTTTGCCGTTTAAAAACGGGTTTGCAAGCAGTTTTTTAACCTCTTGTTCGGTCAAATCTCTCCAGTCGCCCTGTTTGAGCATACCCATTTTTACTCCGCCGATCTGGGTGCGTTTGAGTCTTGCAACCTCAAGCCCGACAGCCTCGCACATTCTTCTGATTTCACGGTTCTTACCCTCGTGAAGAATCATTTCAAGAACTACTCTGCCCTGCTCCTTGTGAATTACATGGACATATGCAGGAGCGGTTTTCCTGCCGTCAAGCTCAACGCCTGTTTCAAGCTTTACAAGCTGATCCTCGTCAATTGACGGTCGAACGGTTACTCTGTAAATCTTGTAAACATTGTTTTTCGGGTGCATAACCTTGTTTGCAAAGTCACCGTCATTTGTAAAAACAAGCATACCCTCGCTGTCTTTGTCAAGTCTGCCTATCGGATAAACTCGCTCGCCGACATTTTCAACAAGCTGTGCAACACACTTTCTGCCACGCTCATCATTCATTGTGGTAATGAATCCACGGGGCTTGTTGAGCATAATATATCGGTAATTACCGCCCTTCGGCACAACAATTCTCTTGCCTCTTACAAACACCTTGTCTGTAGGAAGAACCTTATCGCCGAGAATTGCGGTTTTGCCGTTCACCTTGACATGACCGCCGAGAATAAGCTCCTCGGCCTTTCGCCTTGACGCAATACCGCATTGCGCTATGAATTTTTGAAGTCTTATAGGTTCAATTTTAGCCATATGTAAATTCCTTTTTATTAAAATTTTCTGTATATTTAAGCTGTCACGAAAACAGATTTCCTATTGCCGAAAATATTGACACACTCTTTTTATCCGATTTAATCTTTTCGCCTGCAACAATGTTGCATTTATAAAGCAGCTTTCCGCCGAGTGTGTATTCAATTCTGCCGACCGATTCGTTCTTTTCAATCGGAGCATACAAAAAGCTGTCTATGAAGATTTTTTTCTTGATTTTATCGCAGTCCTCACGCTTTAAAACGATTGTGTTGTTCTTCTCACCTGTAACTGTTACGCTGTCCTTATCACCGCCCACGCACGGAATATCGGCACAAAAGTCAGCGTCCTTGCAGTCAACTCCCCTGTACTTTTCAAAAGCGTAATCATAAAGAGAAATATGGTCATTCCAATCGTTGCGGTCATTCAGAGTGACGCACACAAGCGTTACACCGTCTTTTTTTGCAGAGGAAACAAGGCACCGCCCTGCCACCGTTGTGTAGCCTGTTTTTCCGCCTGTACAGTAGGGATAAAGCGACAAAAGCCTGTTATGATTTGCATATGCGGTTTTCTTTGATTTCGGTTCAAGAAATTCAACGGTCACGCTCTTCTTAGCCGTAAGATTTGCAAAATCGTCATTTTCAAGTGCATATGACATAAGCAGAGCCATATCCTTTGCACTTGAGTAATGGTTGTCATCGTCAAGTCCGCTCGGCGTTACAAAATTGGTATTCGTCATACCGATTTGCTTTGCCTTTTCATTCATTCGTTTTGAAAACTTTTCGGGACTGCCCGAAATCGTATATGCCGCCGCATTCGCCGCATCATTACCCGACGCCATCATCATTCCTGACGCAAGGTCCGAAAGTCGGACTTTTTCACCGACTTTAAGATACATCGAACTGCCCTCGGCAACCATTTCCTGTTTGAAGGTTACTTCGCTGTTACAGGATACCGCCTCCTCAAGCGTTATGAGAGATGTCATAATCTTTGTGGTGCTCGCAGGTTTCATCTTTTCATCTGCATTTTTTGAGCAGATGACCGTGTTGTTGTCGGGACAGTACAGGACAAATGCCTGTGCAGAAGTGGTTGGAGGAGTATCCTCCGCAGTTTTTGCGCCCATAAGCACAAACGGCATAACAAAGCACACCGCAAGCGAGATTATTTTTTTCATAAGGACACCCCCTGCATAAATCTATGCCGAGGGGTGTTGCAATATTACGAATCAGCCGTCAATATCGTCCTGTGTGATTTCGGAAAAATCGTCTGCGGATTCGCTCTTATCCTTTTTGAAAACTCCCTTTACTTTTTTGAGAACATCGGGAATCATATTAACGAGCTTGTCGGCTGTACCTTCTTCCCTGTCAACGGAAACAAGCCTTACATCGCCCTGATAAACGGTAAGAAATGCAACAGGCTGAATTGTCACACCTGCACCGCTGCCGCCGCCAAAGCAGTCTTTGTTTTCCTTTTTGGTAGGCAGATCCGAACCGCCTGCCGCAAAGCCGTAGCTTACCTTTGAAACAGGAATGATAAGTGTGCCGTCAGGCGAAGTTATAGGCTCGCCGATAATAGTATTGACATCAATCATTTCCTTGATTTTTTCCATTGTGGTATCCATTAAACTGCCGATAGGATGTTCCATAGCCATTCTCCTTTTTCAACAATATTTATATCAATCATTTTTAACTTCTGCAAGAAGTTTAATCCCCTTGATTCCGTGCTTAACGGCAAGACCGATAAGTCGGAATGCGAAAATTCTTGCGGCAAAGTCAAAGTTAATTTCAGTTTCTGCTTTTTCCGAAAAATTCGGATTTATGTCAACTCCGTAGCCTTTGCATTTTACAACACGGACAATTGTACCTACTGCCGGATAAACAACGGCACAGTATTTGCCGTATTTTATAGCCGTGTCAGCCGCATCGTCACCTGCAACGCTGATACTCAGCGACAATTTTTTAACCAGTATGTGGCTGAAAAAGTCCTGCAATGCAGATACTGCAAGCTCTGCAACTTTTTTTATCAGGTTCAAAAGCCACTCAATACCGTATTTTTTTATAAGGCTCGGCTTTTTTTCTGTCGCTTTTTTAGGCTGTTCGGTTTTCTGAGTTTGTTTTTTTGCTTTTTTCTTCTTCTTTTCCTTTTTGGGTTTTGCCGGCACAAGCTGAAGCTTTACAAATCCGATATACACGGCGCACCAAAACTCCTCTTTATATGATGCACGCAAAGTAATCGGAATAAACATCACAAGCGCAATAAACAGCACAATTCCGAGTAGGATATATAGCCAAAGCAAAGGGAATTCCCCCTAAATTTTACTGCCTGTCAACAGGCTGATCGGCAAACAAATCAATCTGCTCATTGCCGTTTTCAGTCTTTTCCTGTTCTTCACCGTTTTCTTCGGACTCCTTGTCCTCATCACCCTCGGGGAGCGGAGGAAGTTCGTCAAGACTTGAAATGTTAAAGCAACGCAAAAAGTTTTCGGTTGTGCCGTAAAGCAACGGTCTGCCGGGTAGCTCAAGTCTGCCCTTTTCTTCAACAAGTCCCTTTGTCGTCAAACTGCCGATTACACCACTGCAGTCAACACCACGCACCTGCTCGACAAAAGCCTTTGTAACAGGCTGATTGTACGCAACAACTGCAAGAACCTCAAGAGCCGCCTGTGAAAGCGGGATGTTTCTTCTCAAATCCATAACGGTACGAATCTGGGGAGCAAATTCCTTTTTTGAAACCATCTGACAGGAATTGTCAAGCAATACTATAGTTATGCCCCGTCCTGACGCCTCATAATCATCAATCAGTGCAGAAATATGCTCTTTAACCTTTTTTTCGGAAATTTCAAGTGCCTGCGCTATTCGGGAAAATTCAACCGACGCACCGTTTGCGAACAAAATCGCCTCAATCGCACCACGAATATTTTCAACAGCCATTACTGCACCTCCTCATTTTCATTGTTTTCGTCCTCGTCAACCTGCGGCAAAGGCATTGCGTTTTTATCCTCAATCATATGAACAACGGCATTTTCACCGCTGCCCTCAATTCTGATACGCTTGCCCTTTACCAGCTCCAGCGTTGCAAGAAATGTTGCCACAAGGTCGCTTTTGCCCTCGCACACCTCAAAAATTTCGTGATATTCAAGCCTTTTGCCATGCCAAAGCCTTCTCATAAGATGGATAATCTTACTGTTTACCGACACGATTTTATGCGACACAATACCCGAAAATGCGTCTTTTGACGGCGGAAGCTTACGCTTGCCCCGTCCGACTGCGCTGACATATGCCTTTGCGATATCCTCACTCGGATGAATTCGGTTATATGTCAGGTCAAATTCAACAGGAGATGCATCTCGGTAAAAGCTGTCAAAGTCATAAATATCGCCGAGTTTTGCCGCCATTTCACGGCAAACGGCATATTCAAGAAGCTGTCCCGAAAGTTCTTTCTTGAGTTCTTCAGCCTCTTCCTCATATTTTGGCAGGAGCATTACAGACTTGATATAAACAAGCCTTGACGCCATTGTCAGAAATTCAGATGCGATATCCATCTGATTTTCCTGCATCATATTAATCTGCTCCATGTACTGGTCGAGCAATTCGGAAATGCTGATATCGTAAATATCTATTTTGTTTTTAGAAATCAGCGTCAGCAAAAGGTCAAGAGGGCCTTCAAATGCCGACAGCTTATATTGAAGTTGTTGTGTTTCCATAAATAAGTTTCAGTTATGATTTGATGTTACGAATGATTTTGAAATCAACCGACAAACGGCATATACGGCAGGCTTGCAAGCCAGCTGATGAAGTTAAGAATCTGATTGCTGAGCCAGTTAATCGGAGTGTTGAGAATTCCCACATACAAGAGAACAAAAAGACCGATAAAAAAGTACATCTGATATCTGTAAAAGAATTCAACAGCCTTGTCGGGTAAAAATACGAACAGAACCTTTGAGCCGTCAAGAGGCGGAATCGGGATAAGGTTAAACACAGCAAGTCCGACATTGCACGAAATATAGAAACTTAAAAACTGAACAATGTAATCGCCGATTGTTGAAAGCGGAAAAGCACCCGTAAAAAGGATAATCGGATAATAAATGAGAAGTCCTGCCAATGCGGCAACGATATTTGCAATCGGACCCATAATTGCGGTGATTGCCATACCGACCTTTGGATTTTTAAAATTTCTCGGATCAATCGGAACAGGCTTTGCCCAACCGAATCCGAACAAAAGCATACACAAAGCACCCATAGGGTCAATGTGGCTGAGCGGATTAATTGAAAGTCTGCCTCTGCCCTTTACCGCCTTATCACCGAGAAGTGACGCAGTAAAAGCGTGCGCCCATTCATGGAACGGGAGAATTAAAAATATAATAACGAGTACAGCCAATATTTCGGCAATTACCGAGCCGAAATCAAGGTTGCCGTTTCTGATGCCGTTAAGTAGTAATGAGAGCATAAGAGCCTCCTGAAATCTGAATTTTTAGGTAACAATCGTGTAACTATATTTATTCTTAATTATATAATATATCGTCAAAAATTACAAGAGCAAAAAACAAGTTAAGAAATTTTCAAAAAACACTTGCATTTTCTCTCATTTTCTGTTATTATAACAAAGTTAGAAATAGAATTAGTTTTCTTTAAGGAGGTGCAGACGCATGGCAAAATGTGAATTCTGCGGTAAGGATGTAAAGTTCGGTATTAAGGTATCTCACTCACACAGAAGATCAAACAGAACATGGAAGCCCAACGTACAGCGTGTTAAGGCTATTGTTGACGGTTCACCAAAGCGTGTATATGCTTGCACCCGTTGTTTGCGTTCAGGTAAGGTTACCAGAGCTAACTGATTTTACAGATTACGAAACAGCTCCACTATTTACGGTGGAGCTGTTTTTTTGTATTTTTATCAGAATTTTAAACCTCAATTACAGCACAGAAAGAGGGCTGACCTTTGTTTGGTCAGCCCTCTTAATTATTAGTCTTTATCAGCCGTTAAAGGATTTCTTCCTTCTTACGAAGAACGAACATTACACAAGTTGAGCCGATGAGAAGTGTAAGAATTACAACAGCCAGAGGAGCTTCACCTGTCTGAACAGCAGCATTTGCATTGTTATTGTTGCCGTTGTCAGATGTATCCGGAGTGTCGGATGTTGAGCTGATTTTCTTTGTTACAGGCTGTGTTACAGATGTTGCATCCTGTGAAGTTACAGGAGCAATTGTATCCTTAGTTGATTCCTGCGTTTCCTCTGTAGCCTTAGTAGCCTCAGTAGATGACTCTGCGGTTGAAGGCTCGGCTGTTGTCGGTTCTGCATAGGTTGAAGGAGTAAGCTCAGTTGAAAGATCATTTTTTACTGCCGCAGCAACAGGAGCTTTCTTAACTACTTCTTTATCAACGAGAATAACTTCTTTTGAACCGTCAGTCATTTCTGTGTCCGGATTTACTTCCGAAACACGAAGCACCTCAACAACAAGGTCAACCGTCGTCGAAACAGGGGCAACCTTTGAAACGTCTTTAACATCAAAAACAACTGTTGCAAAAAGCGTCTTTTCGCTAAAGTCATAAAGACCGAGATTACTTGCACCGAATTTTACATAACCAACGCCTTCCGACTTATTCTTGAAGTTTACATATACACCTCTGCCGTCCATTGTCGGGCAAACCGACTTAGCAGTATTCACATCAGCAACCGAAAGGATTGAAGGGTCATAAGAAATGTGCCACTGCGTGTCAAGCACATTCTTTGGAGACTGCATAATATATGTAACCGTTACCTGATTTGTAACTGCATTATACTTTGCACTTGCCATTGGGAAGTAATTTGATGTTGCATTTACTGTAAGAGCAAGCGAAGATTCAGCAGACGATGTTGTACCCTCTGTTGCAACGGGGGCATCAGTTGCAGACTCGGTTGTTTCCGATTCTGTTACAACCTCTGTTGTTGATTCGGCTGTTGTTTCCTCACCCGATGGATTGTACTCTGTGGGGAACACACCGTCTTTGCCGTAATAATCGCCGACCTTGAGGTCTGCCTTTTTAGGAGCATTGCCGTATTCACCGTTACCGTAGTAGTAGAACCACTCACCGGTAAAAATCAATTCATCCTTATCGTTCTCGGAAGTAAATTCAGGATTGATAATATAAATCATATTGTCAAAGCTTTCAACACCGTTGGGATAATAATCAGACTCGCCTTTATCATAACCCTTAAAATTAATATCGGTTGTTCGATAAGCAAGTTTATATTCAGGATTTGTCGGATCGTCTGTACCCTTAAGAGCGTTGTTCCAGATTACTTTATCAACATCGGTCGGTACATCAGAACAGTAAACATTTTTGATATCAGCATTGCGAGCTGAATAACCCGGCCACGCTGAAGGAGTATCCGAACCGTTTTCCCAATAAACACCTGCATCAGATGTATATTTGTTTTCCCAGTCATCAGGCTTACAGAAATATATATGGTAGGTTTCAGTGCCCTCAGAAGGCACATAACTGCCTTCATCGTCCGTATCGGCAGAAACGCTTATTGCAGCAACCACTATCATTGATGCTGTGAGCATAACAGCCAACAAAAGACTGATAACTTTTTTGGACATTTGTATTTCCTCCTTATGATTTTCCGACACCATACTTGTATCAGCATGACTATTATAGTATAAAACTCAGAAAAAATCAAGTGTTACAGGGCATTTTGGCGTCTGAAACCTATTGTAATAATCACCAAAAATCACTGTACTGTTTTATAAAATATCTTTATTAGGTCTTATCCGAACAAAGGCAGTACAAACAACTGCAAATTTTATCTATAATAAAAGCAAAAATGCCCTCCAAAGCGGAGGGCATCAAATAATTATGTATAATTATTTAAGATTATTCAAATCTCTTGCGTGTGTAAAGAACTGCACCGCCTGCAACGAGGAGAACTGCGAGAACTGCAGCTGCTGTTGTAGCACCTGTCTGAACTGCGCTGTTGTCTGTGCTCTTTGCTGTGTCAGCAGTTGAAACTGCGTTTGCAGAAGATGTTGGGTTCTGACCTGCAGTAGGAACTGTGTTCTTTGTAGGATCTGTCTTGTTGTCACCTGACGGAGTTGTTGTTGTAGGCTGATCAGGTGTAGCAGGTTTTGCATTCTTGTCTACTGTCTGAACAAGACCTGCTTCCTTAGCCATATCATAGTTAGGAAGTGAACCGTACTCGTACTTGCCTGTTTCTTCGTTAAGACCATAGTAGAAGTAGAACTCACCGGCATATGTTTCCTTACCTGTTACGCTTACAGAAGTGTTGCTAGGGTCTATAACATAAATCATGTTGGTGAGGTACATTGAGATACCCCAGTCAGGATCCTCAAAGAAGTTGTCAGCAAATTTACCGAGGAATGTCTTGTCATCACCGTCAAATGCTTCCTGAGCCTTTGTCCAGAATTCGCCGTCAAGCAAATTGTCATAATATTCATTGTCGCCTTCCGAATAGTACTGACAAGAAACATCGGCAGTCTGCTTAGCAGCCTTAAACTGTTCCTCACTAAACTCGTAAGTTACTTTACCTGTTGCGGCATCTTCTGTCCTTAGACCGCCGTTAAGGTAGTTGTTGAAATCAAGATTAGGAACATCTGTAGGAAGGTCAAGATAGAAGATGTTATTTTCAGCATTTTCAACCTGCATCTTATAACCCGGCCAAGCAACACCTACTGACGTACCGTCAAGAGAGTTGCCTGCGTCTGAACCGTTCCACCAGTATGCACCTGCATCATTAGCATTGAACTTTTCACTCTTCCATGACTCAGGCATAAGGAAGTAAACTTTGTGTGTTTCTTTTACGCCCTCACTTGGGACATAACGACCGTTTGTATCAATAGCTGCGGAAACGCCGATTACACCTACAAGAGCAAGTGAAAGAACGAGAGCGCATGACACTATGATACTGATAAGTTTTTTTGACATTTGAATCTCCTCCAAAAAAATTTCCGATTTCTATCGGTATGGAATCATTATATAACAAAATTTTCAAAATTGCAATCTTTTTCAAAAAGCTTAAAACAAAAAAATACACAAAATTGCGATTGCAATTTTGTGTATTTAGCTTGTATTATAAAAAATTTTCCTATAAAAGATATTTATCTGTTTTATTTATCCGCATCTGCGTCGTCCGACATTGCATTATTGTCCGCAGATTTTTTCTTTTTTTCGTCCTTTTTCTTTACGAAAATAATTGCACCTGCGGCAATCAAAACAACAACAATTGCAATTATAATAATTAATGTCGTATTTGAACCCGAACCGTTTGCAGAGCTCTCAACAACCTTTGTAACATCTACAACCTGACTATTCTGCTGAGTTGAGATGTACTTTTTCTCAACAACTACCGACTTATGGTCGTCTTTGTTAGGTGAGTTTTCCTCGCCCATTCCGTCAATGTAGTTTACAAAATCGCCCTGAATTTTTTCGGAATTTGCCGTATCATTATTTACTATCGGAACGGCACTATCCTCTACCTCTTTACCGTTCACCCAAAGCTTGCAGGTGATTTTATACGATTTGAGATATGTCATATCATCGCCGTACATATCCGAGATGAAATATGAAAGATCGGTTTTGCCTCCCTTTAGTACCTTGAATTCAGCAGAAACAAGAGCCTTGTCACCGTTAAGCTTTACGGGATTCTGAACATCTGTCCATGTAAAGGTGTAATAATTTTTCAGTTTAGGGTTGCCAATCGCAGTTTTAAAGCTTTCACAGTTTATTGAATCTGCATTCAACTTCAAATATTCATCGTTGTAAAAGAAACTCATTGCGGCTCCGATTACTTCTTCTTTTGTATCGGTCATATAAATAGCATACTTTACCGTATCGCCGGCTTTAGCTGTTACGGAATCCTTTTCATCTGTTGAAATGCTGATTGTAAGGTTATCCTCGGCAGCACTTGCAGGAATACAGAATGCTGACACGGTAAGTACAGCCACGAAGAGAATTGAAAGCATATTTTTGATTTTTTTAGACATTTTTTTCATTCCTTTAGTTTGATATCCCTATTATATATCATTAAGACTAAAATTTCAATCAATATTTTAACAATTCTCGGTGAAATTTATGTGAAAAAAATTAATTGCAGACTTGCCTTTAAAGAAATGATATTTTTGAAATTATAATTCAAACTGATTTTCACAACATTACGATATAAAAAAACGCCCCTCGGAAAACCGAGAGGCGAAAAATTATTTTTTTAATCTGTCAACGCCGTTAACAGTCTTACAATAGGAAATTCAATTACTTATTGAATCTCTTTCTTGTGAAGTAAACAACACCTGTTGCAGAAACAAGAGCTAAGAGGATAACTACTGCCATAGAAGCATTACCTGTCTGTACTGCATTGCTGCTTGTGCCGTTAGCCGGTGTGTCAGAAGTAGCTGTGTCAGCTGTTGACTGACCCTTTGTTGCAGCCTGTGTAGCAGATGTAGCATCAGGTGTAGTAGGAGCTACTGTAGTAGGCTCTGTTGCAGCAGGCTCTGTTGTAGTAGGCTCTGTTGTAGTAGGCTCTGTTGTAGCAGGCTCTGTTGTAGTAGGCACTGTTGTAGCAGGCTCTGTTGTAGCAGGCTCTGTTGTAGCAGGCTCTGTTGTAGTAGGCTCTACTGTTGTAGGCTCTGTTGTTGTAGGCTCTGTTGTTGTAGGCTCAACATATGCCTCAACCTTAGCGTCTGAGTTAATGTGATCAAAGAGATCATTAGCCATGTCGCCGTTAACTACTGCTTCATATTCTGAATCAGCATCAACTGTGCCTGTTGCAGGATTGAGCTTACCAAGTGTAAGATCAACTACATTGAGGTCAACATTTGTTGTACCTGTACCGTTAACTGTGAACACAGCCTCAACAAGCTTCTTGCCGCCTGCAAAATCATAAAGTGCAAGGTTTGAAGCATTGCCTGAAACATCATTCATATTTACCATGCCGTCAGCGATTTCAGGCATTGTAAGTGAATCAAGTGTAAGGAGGTTCTTATCATATGTAAGAGCCCACTGTACTTCTTCAAGCTGTGCGTCCTTAGTGTCAAGGAGATAGTAAACTGATACCTTGTCGCCTACATTAAATGTGCCTGAACCGTTAGCCTGGCAAATATTAGATGTAGCGTTGATTGTTAAATTATCAACTGCAGGAGTTGAAGGCTCAACCTTAACAGTAGCCTTAGCGCCTGTACGTGTTGAATAATCAAAGTTTGTAACGTCGAGTGTGATTGTTACATCAACGAGTGAATCTTCTTCAAAACCTGCAGAAACTGTGTTAAGAAGCATATTCTCACCATTGAATGTAAGGTCAAATTCTTCGCCTATAGGAGCTGCGCTCTGCTCGGGAAGACCCCAGTTAGCTGCCCAAGTATCGTTTACAGCAAACTTGAACTGATAAGCATCGTCTGCAGATTCAATATTTTCATACTTAATCTGATATACCTTGTCAGAAACCTGAGTCATGTGGTTAACTTCAGCGTCAACACCCCATGCTACACCGTTGAGCCAGTTGTTTTCACCGTTACCAACAACTGTAATGGTGTTAACTTTAAGGTCTGTTACCATTTTAACGCCGTCACCTGTTACAGTAATCTTGTTTGTAGCAGGATCGAATGTTACAGTAACATCACAAGCTGTTTCTACATCGAAAGTTACATTGTTATCTGTACCGTCAAGACCGATCCACTTCTGCTCGTCGCCTGTGTTTGCAACAACCTTGAGCTGATAGCTTTCACCTGCAGGAACAGCAGAGAATGTCTTTGTGAATACGCTGCCGTCAGCTGTCATAACATTTTCAGGAGCTGCGTCAGGTGTACCAACCCATTCATAGCCTGTAAGATTTGTTGTACCGGCAACTACATATGTAGTATCGGCAGCAGGAGCTGTTGTAGGCTCTTCTGTTGTAGGCTCTTCTGTTGTAGGCTGCTCTACTGTTGTAGGCTCTACTGTTGTAGGCTCTTCTGAACCGTCGGGAACTGTTACAGTTTTAGCAACTGCGACATACTTATCAAATGCATCCTGATTTAATACAGATTTGTCTAAGAGTACTACTTCATCACTAGGGATTTCCAACTCTGATACAGGGTCTTGATTTGAAATAGTAAGATACTCTACATCAAGGTCAACAGTAGTTGCTACAGCCTCGGGATTGATGACATCGAATTCAACAGAAGAAAATACTATTTCTTTTTCTGATGAAAAATAGAGACTTGTGTCACTTCCTATACCCATAAGTAAACCAGGAGCTACATTTTTGTTGAATTCGAAATTTGGATATTCGAATGAAGTACTCTTTCTTGTATTATCTGAGACCTTGAGAACAGCAGGATCATAGTTCATTTTATACTGGAAGTTCAACATACCATCTCTGTCCTTGGTCTGGAACATGTATGTAACCCTTACAGTCTTCTGATCTGCGCTGAGAGTAACCTGCTTCTCAGAAAAGAGGTTTGAAGTAGCTGTAACTGTGAGACCCTTTTTTGCAGGAGCTGCAGTTGTAGGCTCTGCTACTGTTGTAGGCTCTGCTACTGTTGTGGGCTCTGCTACTGTTGTAGGCTCTACTGTTGTAGGCTCTGCTACTGTTGTAGGCTCTGCACCAGTAACGATGTCAACCTTACCCTTTGCACCCTGCTTTGTAGCATAGTTAAAGTTTGAAAGGTCAAGTGTAAGAACGATGTCATAACCGTCTTCGTAACCAGCTGCATCTGTATCAATGATCATGTTCTGACCGTTGTATGTAAGGTCAAACCACTCATTGAGAGGAGCTGTGCCCTGCTCAGGAAGGCCCCAGTTATCTGCCCATGAACCGTTGGCAGCAAACTTGAACTGATAGTTCTCATAAGCGTCAAGGCTCTCAAACTTAATCTGGTAAACCTTTGAACCCTCAGATGTTTCTGTCATGTAGTTAGCTTCAGCATCTACCTTCCAGTCCTTACCGTTGAGCCATGCATCTTCACCGTTACCAACGACTGTAATGTGGTCAACAACAAGTTCTTTCGGAATTACAACACCTTCACCTGTTGCAGTGATTTCATTTGTTGTAGGGTTGTAAGTTACTGTTACATCACATTCCTTTGTTACATTGAATGTGAAGTTGTCATTGCCGGTATCGCCTACACCAATCCACTCTGTATCGTTTTTAACGACCTTGAACTGGTAGCCGTTGCCGACTGCTACGTTGGTAAATACTTTTTCGTAGTTACCGTCGCCGTTTTCTGTCATTACATTATCTCCGCAAGTTGCTTCAGTCTCAGCCCACTTGTAACCTGTGAGTTCTTCACAACCGGATACGAAATATGAATCGCCGGCAGCAGAAACGCTCACTACAGTTGCAACGAGTGATGTCACAACAAGCATCATAGACAGTAAAAGGCTAAGTGCTTTTTTGAACATTTTCTTTTCCTCCTTATGTGATAATGCTTCTATAAGCAGTTTAATTATACAACAATCAACCACCAAAAGTCAATGCTAAAAACTCTTGCTGACTGATTATTTGACAAAATATTGTTTTTTTGTAGGAATGCACAAATAAAATATCATTTATTTGTTATTTGTAACCATTCACATTGTGAGATTGCCAGTTCCAACTGTCACGGCACATATCCTCAAGACTTTTCTCGGCAACCCATCCAAGTATTTTCTTGGCTTTTGTTGCGTCGGCAAAGCATTCTGCAATGTCGCCCGCTCGGCGTGGCTTTATAACATAAGGAATTTCAATCGAATTTGCCTTTTCAAAAGCCTTTACAATATCAAGAACGCTGTAGCCCACACCTGTTCCGAGATTAAAAATCTCAGTTCCCTTGTGCTCTGCGGAATATTCAATAGCCTTTACATGACCTTTTGCAAGGTCAACAACATGGATATAGTCACGCACACCCGTGCCGTCATGCGTAGGGTAATCGTTGCCGAAAACACCGAGACACTTGAGTCTGCCGGCGGCAACCTGTGTTATGTACGGCATAAGGTTATTCGGGATTCCGTTAGGATCTTCACCGATTCTGCCGCTTTCGTGAGCGCCGATCGGGTTAAAGTAACGAAGAAGAACAACAGACATATCGGGATTTGCGTTTGCGGTGTCTGTAAGAATTTGTTCCATCATAAACTTTGTCCAGCCATACGGATTTGTAGGAGAACCCTTTGGCATTGTTTCAACAAGCGGAACAGTTTCCGGAGTACCGTAAACCGTGGCACTTGAGCTGAAAATAAAGTTATTTACACCGTGTTTTTTCATCACTTCAAGCAATGTGAGCGTTGAATCAATGTTGTTACGGTAATATTCAACAGGCTTCTTACAGCTTTCACCTACTGCTTTAAGACCTGCAAAGTGAATTACCGCATCAATCTTATTCTCCGAAAAAATCTTTTCAACGGCATCTCTGTCACATACATCGGCCTCATAGAGCGGAATTTTTCTGCCTGTCAGCTCTTCAACTCTTTCAACCGCAACGGGACAGCTGTTTGAAAAATTATCTGCAATTACAACATCATGACCTGCGTTGATGAGTTCAACACAAGTGTGCGAGCCGATATATCCGGCGCCGCCTGCAAGCAAAACATTCATTTTAAAATTCCTTTCTTAACAATCAGCATTTTTCAGGCTCGGGATAGTCAACACCAAAGGTTTCGGCTGTAACCTTTGCCATAATCTGAGGATCAAGAGGCTTGTCGGAATAGTCTGTGTCACACTCTGCGATTTCATTGACAACATCCATACCCTCAATAACCTTGCCGAATGCGGCATACTGACCGTCAAGGTGCGGAGCGTTCTTGTGCATAATGAAGAACTGCGAGCCTGCTGAATCGGGCATCATTGAACGAGCCATTGAGAGAACACCCTCTGTATGCTTGAGATTGTTTTCAAAGCCGTTCACGGCAAATTCGCCCTTGATTGAATATCCGGGACCGCCCATACCCGTGCCTTCGGGGCAACCGCCCTGAATCATGAAACCGTAGATTACACGGTGAAATGTAAGGCCGTCATAGTAACCCTTGTTTACAAGGCTGAGAAAATTATTTACAGTATTCGGAGCAATTTCGGGATAAAGCTCCGCTTTGATTGTTTTTCCGTTTTCCATTTCAAAAGTAACAATAGGATTGCTCATTTTAAATCGTCCTTTCGGTTTATTAACACTATTTTAGTATATTCTTGATAAAATAGCAAGTGTCTTAGTGATTATTTGCGAATAAATCAGCCTTTTTCAATGCTCATTGTAGCAAAAGCATTGAGGTCTGTTCCTGCAATATTTCCGCTGAGAAGCTCGTAATATCCCTGTGAACCGACCATGGCGGCATTGTCACCGCAAAGAGATTTTTCGGGCATATACATTTCCCAATTACGCTTTTTACACTCTTCTGCAAGGGTTCTTCTGAGAAGTGAATTTGCCGAAACACCGCCTGCGATTACAAGCTTTTTCTGTCCCAAGTCTTCAGCCGCCTTGATAAAGTTTGTAACAAGGCAATCGACAACAGCATAGCGGAATGATGCACAGACATCGGCTTTGTTAAGCTCAACACCCTTTTGTGCCGAATTGTGGATGAGGTTGATTACGGCTGTTTTTAGTCCCGAAAAGCTGAAATCATACGGCGCATCGTGAACTGCGGGGCGAGGAAGCTTGAATGCAAACGGATTGCCGTTTTCCGCAACTCTGTCCATTTCAATTCCGCCCGGATACGGCATTCCCATTGTCCTTGCGGCTTTGTCAAAAGCCTCGCCTGCGGCATCATCACGGGTTTTGCCGATAATTTTCATCTTTGTGTAGTCCTCAACCATAACAATATGGCTGTGACCGCCCGACACAACAAGGCAAAGGAACGGCGGTTTTGTTTGAAATATAATTTGACGCAATGTGTGAACGCAGATGGTGAACAGGAACAAGCGGAATTCCTGTTGCAAGTGAAAGTCCTTTTGCAAAATTCACTCCCACAAGCAACGCTCCGATAAGTCCGGGGGCATATGTAACGCCGATTGCGTCAATATCGGAAAGCCTGCAGTCTGCATCTTCAAGAGCCTGTCTTACAACAGGAACAATTGCCTCTGCGTGACGGCGTGATGCGATTTCGGGAACAACACCGCCGTAAAGCTTGTGTTCCTCAACCTGAGATGCAACCACCGAGGAGATTATGTTTCTGCCGTCCTCAACAACCGCTGCCGCAGTTTCGTCACAGGACGATTCTATTGCGAGTATCTTCATAATTTTCCTTTCACTACGAAACATTTATGATGAAGTTCCGTAATATCGTAATATAATGTTTTATTACATATATATGTCAAAAACAGCGTGTCATTAAAACAGCGTTTTCGGTTGGAGATGAGTAGTAATTTTTCCTCTCTCCCACCTTGATAAATCCGAATTTTTCATAGAGAGAACGGGCGTTCCCGTTACTTTCACGAACCTCAAGAGTGAGAAAGCAAAGGTTATTTTTCTTGGCATAGGTCACAAGAGTTTCAACAAGCGCCGAACCTATTCCCCGATTTCTGTGTGTACCGTCAACGGCAACATTGAAAATGTAACCCTCATCAACAACAACGCTCATCCCTATATATCCGACAACGGCATTGTCTTCCGTTGCGGTAAAAAACAACGAGGTTTTGTTGTTCAGTTCTTCTTCAAGGCTGTTAAACGACCACGGATGCGAAAAACACCGCTGTTCAAGCTGTGCAACCGCCTCAAGCTGATTTTCGGTCATTCTGTCAATTTTCATACGCTTTTAATATTTCCTTTACAGAATTAACAATTTCATCACGGCAATGTCTGTACACATCAATGTCGCCGCCGTAAGGATCGCTTATACCGAGTACGGCGATTTTTTCGGGCTGTACAAGAAAAAACTGCATCAACATTTTTGCGTGACTTTGCGACATACAGTAAAATTTTTCGTATTTTTCAATGCCGGCATCAGCTACGGCTGTTGAAGCTTTGCCCGAAAGGTCAATTCCGATTTCCTTACAGGCAATCACGGAATTTTCCGACACGGGAAGTCCCGTTGAGGTCGCAATGCCAAAGCTTTCCGCCCTGACGCAAACACCGTTTTTCTCTGCCATATCATTAAAAATTGCCTCTGCCATGGGACTGCGACAAGTGTTGCCCGTGCATACAAAGGCAATCATTCTGTTATCCTTTTGCATCATACCAAGTCCTTCCGATTGCCGCATCGGCTGTGAGCGGAACGCTCATTTTAACTGCGTTTTCCATTTCTTCCTGAACGATGAGTGCAACTCTCATGCTCTCATCCTGCGGGGCTTCGACAATAAGTTCGTCGTGAACCTGCAGCACAAGCCTTGCACGGAGATTTTCGGCTTTCATTCGCTCGTCAACCTTAATCATTGCAATTTTGATAATGTCTGCGGCTGTGCCTTGAATAGGCATATTTCTTGCAACTCTTTCACCGAATGCACGGATCATATGCTTGCTCGAGGTGAGTTCGGGAAGATTTCTTCTTCTGCCGAACATTGTTTCAACATAGCCGTCAGCGTTCGCTTTTTCGACAACATTTTTCATATAGCTGTCAACACCGCTGTAATGGGCAAGATAGCTTTCAATGTAGTGCTTTGCCTCTTTATTTGAAACACCGATATCCTTTGCAAGTGAAAATGCGCCGATTCCGTAAACAATACCGAAGTTAACCGCCTTTGCACGGCTTCTCATAATCGGAGTTACCATATCAAGCGGCATATTGAACACCTGTGACGCTGTGATTGCGTGGATATCTTCGTTATCCTTGAACGCTTTAATCATATTTTTGTCACCCGAAATATGGGCAAGCACACGGAGTTCAATCTGCGAATAGTCGGCGTCAACAAGCGCCCAGCCATCTCTTGCACAGAAAAACTTTCTCATCTCTCTGCCAAGCTCGGTTCTTACGGGGATATTTTGGAGATTCGGCTCTGTTGAGCTGATTCTGCCTGTTCTTGTTTCGGTCTGATTGAAATTTGAATGGATTCTGCCGTCATCTGCAATGACCTTTAAAAGTCCCTCGCAGTAGGTTGAATTCAACTTTGAGAGCGTTCTGTATCTCAGCACCATTTCAACAACGGGATGTTCATACCTCAGGCTTTCAAGCACCTCTGCATTTGTGCTGTAACCGCTCTTCGTTTTCTTTTTGCAAGGGAGTCCGAGGTTTTCAAATAAAACTACGCCAAGCTGTTTCGGAGAATTGATGTTAAACTCACAGCCCGCACTTTCGTAAATTGCGGTTTCAAGCTCCTTAATCTGTGCAGAAAGCATTTCGCCGTAGCTTTCAATGCCCTGTCGGTCAACACAGACACCGATATTTTCCATTCTTGCAAGCACCTTTGCAAGCGGAATTTCAATTTCACTTAACAACTTTTCCTGACCGTGAGCTTTGATTTTATCTCCGAGTTTTTCGCACAATTCTGCGTAACAGGCAAATGCCTCGTATTTTTCATTCTGCTCATCAGCGCAGACGGGCAGAGTGATTTCGTAAGAGGCACAAAGATTTTTGTCCGAATAATCCTTTGACGACGGTTCAATCAGATATGCCGCAAGCTCAATATCAAACACAATATTTTCAACATCAATATTTCTCTCATCGGCATAAGCGTAGAGCGTTTTGATGTTTCTTGTGTACTTTTCAAGTTCACTGTCGGCAATAAACTTAACAAAAAGTTCTTCGTCCGTGCTTATATACACCTTGCCGTCAAAAAGTACGGTAAAGGATTTTAATTCTTTATTCTCTGTTTCAAAGTTGAGATAGAGCTTTTTCTCTGACTTAACATTTTTTAAAAGTTCATTTTCGTCAAAATCAGACACAACCTCAAACAAATTTTTCTCAACCTTTTCGGGCTTTGTATTTTTGTCAGCCTTGATGCCGTATTTTTCTATTAAAGAAAACAGCTCAAGCTTTGCCATAAATCCGGCACATTCATCGGCATCTTTCATATCTACAACATAATTTTCGACATTTGTGTCAACAGGAGCGTTGCAGTTTATTTCACCGAGCATACGGCTGAGAATTGCATTTTCCTTTGACGCAGTCAGCTTTTTACGCACACCGTCCTTGATTTCAAGTTCATCAAGATGGTCATAGATATACTCAACCGTGTGATATCTCTGAATGAGGTCGCCCGCACCCTTTGGTCCTATTCCCGCAACTCCGGGAATATTATCCGAAGTATCACCCTGAATCGCCTTGATTTCTATAAGCTCCTTTGGAGTTACACCGTAAGTTTCAAGAATCTTTTCGGGGGTATAGAGTATATCCTGTTTGTTTGAGCAAAGATGAACGCTTGTTTTGTCCGACACAAGCTGAAGGCTGTCACGATCACCCGTTGCAATAACGCACTCGTTTCCGTTTTCTTCACAAGCCTTGGCGAGCGTACCGAGAATATCGTCAGCCTCAAAGCCCTCACAGGTAACAAGCCTGTAGCCTAAAAGGGTAAGAAGCTTTTTCAGCGGTTGCATTTGTGACGCAAGCTCCTCAGGCATACCTTTTCGTGTTGCCTTGTAGCCTGCATAAGCCTTGTGTCTGAAGGTCGGTGTTTTCAGGTCAAAGGCAATCGCCACGGCATCGGGATTTTCTTCATTTTTAATTTTGTACAGCATTGTAAGAAATCCGTAAATTGCGTTTGTAAACTGACCGTCCTTTGTAGTAAGCGGTCTTATTCCGTAAAACGCACGGTTTACAATGCTGTTTCCGTCAACAGCAAGTAATCTCATAATTTATACATCACATTCTCAATTTTTCCGTCTTTAATGTAAATTCTCGGAACACGCTTTCCGACAAGACAGACGGTTTCGTAGTTTATAGTTCCTGTATTTTCGGCAAGTGAATCTGCAGTAGGCTCACCGTTTTCGCCTGTACCGAATACGACAACCTCGTCACCTGTCTTGACATCTTCAATATCGGTAACATCAAGCATTGTCTGATCCATACATATTCTGCCCACAATTTTCGCTTTCTTTCCGTTTACCATCATATAGCCGTCTTTTGCATTCTGTCTGATGAATCCGTCAGCGTATCCGATAGGAACGGTTGCAATTTTCATCTTTCTGTCGGCTGTAAAAGTTCTGCCGTAGGAAATTGTTGCACCCTTTTGAACCTCTTTTACAAAAGCGACAACTGTTTTAAGAGTCATTGCAGGAACAAGGTCAAGTCTGTCGGCAAGCTTTGATGACGGAGCAAGTCCGTAGAGGATAATACCTGCCCTTACCATATCGCAACAGGTTTCTGGGTAATCTTCAATTGCGCCGCTGTTTGAGCAATGAACAACGCTGATATCAACGCCTCGCTTTTTAAGGCTGTCACGCACATGAATAAAGTTTTCATACTGCTTGTTTGTGAACTCTCTGCCCTCGGCATCTTCATCAGACACACAAAAATGAGTAAAAAGCCCCTCAACCTCAAGATTCGGAAGGCAACAAGCCTCGCAAATTTCTTCAATAGAATATTCATCCCGTGGAAATTCCTGACACATAAAGCCGATTCTTGACATTCCCGAGTCAACCTTGATGTGCATTTTGCAGATACAATCCTCTTCAACACATTTTTCGGAAAGCTCCTTTGCATACTCAAGTGAAAAAACAGCCTGAGAAATATCATATTCAGCGAGATTTTTAGCCTCTGAAACGGGAGTGTAGCCAAGAATCACAATAGGAAGTTTTGAACCGCTTTTTCTGATTTCTATACCCTCGTCAATATTTGAAACAGCAAAAAAATCCGCTCCGAGTTTTTCATAAATCTGTGAAAGCTCAACTGCACCGTGGCCGTAACCGTCAGCCTTTATAACACAACAGACCTTTGTATCGTCTGCAACCTTATTTCTTATTACATTATAGTTATGCTCAATTGCATTAAGTGAAATTTCAGCCCAAGTTCTTTTTACCATATTCATTTTTATCTCTCCACATACCTTTTACAGTCAATTTGCAATCAATGTAATTATAATACTTTTGATTCTTCAAATCAACACAAAATCCCCCTTTAAATGCATATAAAAGTTATTTTATTCGTAATTATGTGCAAAATGTTACTCCTAAATTTTTGCAAATGCACAAATTATCTGCATAAAAGCCCTAAATACTGCAATTCACTTGATTTATTTATTCATTTTTGGTAGAATTAAAAGGTATTTGATTTATAAATTTAATTTCAGGAGGGGCATAATGACAACAAACAACATAATAGTTCTTTGTGCGTTTATAGCTTATATGATTATTATGATCGTAATAGGCTTTGTTTGTTCAAAGGGCAACAAGAACAATGAGGACTACTTTCTCGGTGGCAGAAACCTCGGCAGTTGG
>ENA-OOSV01000354-OOSV01000354.1-human-gut-metagenome-genome-assembly--contig:-NODE-354-length-22442-cov-1.986957_pt1 | contig 22442 bp, 21 predicted proteins | sample MGYA00241179_ERZ501216 | MGnify/ENA primary metagenome ERZ501216 (study PRJEB25962, sample SAMEA2042498) | human gut metagenome | biome: human gut; feature: human-associated habitat; material: faeces...
ATTTTCTATTTTGAATTCCAATCAAACGGTTCAATTTTCAAAAACATATAGGCAACGATACTATAAAAAAATTCTTACTGAACGGTAACAAAACCAGGATTAATATCAAACAAACAAAAAATTTCTTGCTTTTTGTCTTTTTATATAGTAAAATGTAAAAGGTGAAAAAAATGTATTTAAAAAGATTAGAATTACAAGGATTTAAATCCTTTGCAGATAAAACAATATTAGAACTAATGCCTGGAATAACAACAGTAATAGGACCAAACGGGTCAGGAAAAAGTAATATATCAGATGCAATCAGGTGGGTACTCGGAGAGCAAAGTATGAAATCATTAAGAGGAACAAAATCAATGGATATCATATTTGCAGGAACCCAAAATAGAAAATCTTTGGGCTTTGCAGAAGCCTCTTTGGTATTTGATAATTCTGATGGAGCATTACCAATTGAATATACGGAAGTAACTGTTACAAGAAAAATTTATAGAAGCGGAGAGACAGGTTATTTTATAAATAAGGTTCCATGCAGACTAAAAGATGTATTAGAATTATTTATGGATACTGGTATAGGCAAAGATGGATATTCAATTATTGGACAAGGAAAAATTGATGAAATTTTGAGTAATAAATCAGAAGATAGAAGACACATATTTGAAGAAGCGGCAGGTATTGTTAAATATAGGACAAGAAAACAAGAATCAGAGAAAAAGCTAGAACATACAAAATTAAATCTTTTAAGAATCAATGATATTTTGACTGAAATAGAAGGCAATTTAGAACCATTACAAATTCAAGCTGATAAAGCTAAAAAATATTTGAATTTGAGAGAAGAATTGAAAAGTATTGAGATTGGTTTATTTGTTTACAATATAGAAAAATATAAGCAAGAACTAGAAAAAGTTGTTCAAGATATTGATGTTATGCAGACTCAATGTAATGATGAAGAAGGAAGATTAGAAAGAATAAAAATCTTAAAAGAAGAGTTGAAATCTAGTATTGATGAGATTACAGAGACAATTGAAAATATGTCAAATATAGGTTTTGAGAGTCAAAAACAAATTGAACAATTAAATTCTGATATAAATGTTGCTAAAACTAGAATTGCAAATAATAATGAAAATAATGATAGATATCTAAAAGAAATTTATGAACAAAATGCTAAAATTCAAGAATTAAAAGAAGAAATTGAACAAAAAGAAGCTAAAAAAGATAATTTAAAACAAAATAAAGAAAAATTTGAAAAAGAGCTAAATGAAAAACAAGAAGAACTAGATAAATTAACAGAAAAATTATCTTCAAAAGAATTAGAAATTGAAGGATACAAGCATACAGTAGAAGAAAATACAGACAAAAAATATGAACTTCAATCAGAAATAAATGCTCAAAATATAAATTACCAAAATTTTGAGAAAAGGCAAGCACAAATAAGACAAGAAATGCAATCAACAATTTCTGAGTTGGATTCAACACGTCTTAATAAAGAAGATATTGCTAAACAATTTAATGAAATTGAGAACAAGAAAAATAAGGCTCAAAATTCATTAAGTGAAGTTGCAAAACAAAGAGAAGATGCAAATCAAAAAATCAAATCATTTGAAAGTAATATAAATATTTTATCAAGTGAAATGAGAATAAAAGAGTCAAGATTAAAATTTTTGATAGAGACCGAAAAAGAAAAAGAAGGATATATCAAAAGTGTTAAATCATTACTTAAAGATTGTGAAAATATTAAAGAGCTTGGAAAAGGTATGAATGGTGTTTTAGCTAATATTATTGAAGTACCAGATGAGTTACAAACTGCAATCGAAATGTGTTTAGGTGCAAGCCTTCAAAACATTGTAACAGAGACTGAAACAGATGCAAAAAGATTAGTTGAACATTTAAGAAAAAACAATTTGGGAAGAGCATCATTCTTACCAATTTCATCTGTTAAAGGTAGAAAACTAGATAAAATAAAAGGTAATGAGGGTGGTGTTGTTGGAATTGCATCAGACCTTGTAAAATATAACAAAAAATATGAACAAATTATTTTGAATTTACTTGGTAGAACTGTAATTGTTGACAATATGGATACTGCTATTAGAGTTGCAAAACAGAATGGTTATACATTTAGAATTGTAACAACAGAAGGTGATTTAATTAATCCATCTGGTGCAATTACTGGCGGTTCTGTTGCTAAAAAGACTGTTAATATTTTGGGTAGAAGCAAAGAAATTGAAAAATTAGAAAAAGAAGTAAATGAACTAAAAGTCAAAATCAAAAAATTAGAAGACGAAAAACAGGAATATGAAGAATCAATTGAAGGTGTTTTAGAGTTATCTGCAAATCTTGAAAAAGAATTACAAGAAATAGATATTACTTATGCAACTGAAAAGCAAAAAGTTATTTCGATAAATGAAAATATTGAAAAACTTGAAAAACGTTTAAATAGGCTAAAAGAAGAGCAGGCAAATCTTGAAAAACAAAAAGAGAAAGCTGTTTCAACAAAAGGTGATTTACAAGTTGAAATAAATAAGATTATTGAACAAAATGAAGAACTTTCTAAAATTATTAATGGATTTGCAGAACTTAATAAAGATGACCAAAAATATATTGATGATTTGAATTTTGATATTACAAATTTGAAAATTTCTGTATCATCTTTTGATGAGAGTGAAGCTTCAATACAGGAAATTCAAGAAAGAATTAATCAAGAGTTAGAAAATGCACATACAAGTATTGAAAATAAAAATGCACAAATTGAACAAATTAAAAAAGACAATGAAGAACTTGAAAAATCAATACAAGACACCCTTCAAAAAATAGAGGAAGTTAAAGAAAGTGTTAATAGTAGTAGTTCAAAAATTGAAGAATTGAAAAAGGAAAGAGCTCAAAAGAGTGAAAAACTTTCTAAACAAGAAGATGAGATTACTGTTAAATTTAAAGTAATTGAAGACTTGAAAGGTCAACTTGTAAAATTAGATGTTAAAAAAACAAAAATCGATGAAGATATTAATGACGTTATTAACAAAATGTGGGAAGAATATGAACTTACACCAAATAATGCAGAACAATATCAAAAGCCTGAAAATGTTGCTTTAACACAAAAAAGAGTAAATAATTTAAGAACCGAGATTAGAGAACTTGGAAGTGTTAATATAAATGCAATAGAGGAATATAAAAATTTAAAAGATAGATATGATTTTATGAGTGAACAACGTTTAGATTTAGAAAATACAATGAGTAAATTAAGAAAAGTAATTTCAGATATGACTCAAATTATGAAAGAACAATTCAAAGAAAAATTTAAGGTCATAAATAAAAACTTTGGCGAAGTATTTGCAGAGTTATTTGGTGGAGGAAAAGCAGAACTTACGCTAGAAGATGAAGAAAATATTTTAGAGTGTGGAATTGAAATTACTGTACAACCACCAGGAAAAAAATTACAAAATATGATGCTTCTTTCAGGTGGAGAAAAGGCATTTACAGCAATTGCATTATTATTTGCAATCTTAAAAATAAATCCAGCACCATTCTGCGTATTGGACGAAATTGAAGCAGCGCTTGATGATGTAAATGTGTTTAGATATGCTGATTATTTGAAGAAGTTTACTGAACATACTCAATTTTTAGTTATTACTCATAGAAAGGGTACTATGGAGGCTGCTGATTCTGTTTATGGTGTTACTATGGAGGAGAGTGGTATTTCTAAGTTGTTGTCTATGAAATTGAAACAATAGAATAAAAAATAAATTTATTGAATATAAAATAAAAACCGGAATCAAGTGATTTCGGTTTTTTGACACAATATACTTAATAAAATATTAAGCATTAGCAATTAGCAATTTTTCTTTGCAAACTGAGATATATACAGGTTAGATCGTATAGCCCGCAAATGGCATGCTTTTACATCATTTGAATTTTTGCATAAAATAGATTTCTGGGAATCATTGTAATCTCCTCGATGATACGTATTGACCCATTCTAAGAAAGACATAATTGCGCCTTCTGTACCAGTGATGGTGAAATATACACCATTTTCATCAGTTATTGTCAAAGATTTGTTGCTCATAAAGTGTTACCTCCTGTTGTTTAATGCAAGCATTATACTACAAATTAATTCAAAATGCAACAAATTTAAAAAATCCTATAAAAATTAATAATATTCCAGATAAAACAGACCATACATTTTGTGGTAATTTGCAAAAATTTCTAATGTGAATTCCTAAATAAGCTCCAAAACTAAGAAAAGCTAGTTGTAAAATACTTACTAAAAAAGGAAATAAAGTTAAATTTATATCAGTTATTGCTCCACAAATACCAATGCAAAAACTATCCAAAGAAAGTGCAATTGCTACAAATGTAGCCTCTTTTGGTTCAATAATTTTTGAATGATTTAAATCAGAAGATATTGGACTATTGAATATATTTTGTGAATCTTTCTCTTTTTTTAATGCTTGATAACATATATATATTCCCATACAAATTAATATTAAGCAACCTATGAAATTAGTAAATGCTTTTGGAAATATATATTGAATAATATTTCCAAAAAATATTGATATATATGTAGTCATGAGTGATATTGTAAATAAAATTATTTTTCCTATTTTAGATATTTTTGTATTTTTTATTCCATATGTAATACCTATTCCAAGTGAATCGATACTACTGGATATTGCTAAAAGTAATGAATTTATCATAATAACACCTCTTACAACATAATATGACAAAAAATTTTTGATGTTACTTTGTAATAAAAAAGTACAAGCCACATATATTTTAATAAATTATAAAAAGTTACAATTCATAAGAAAAAGGAGTGAATATTATGTGGCAAACACTAAGAAAAGAAGAAGTGTTAAGGCAATTAGACACAGATGAAAAACAAGGACTAACAGAAAAAGAGGTGAAAGAAAGACAAGAAAAATACGGAAAAAATAAGTTAGAAGAAAAAAAGAAAGAAAGCTTTATAGTAAAATTTATAAAACAATTTAATGATTTTATGATAATCATACTAATAATAGCATCAATAATATCAGCAGTTGTATCTAAAATGCAGGGAGAAAATGATTATGTAGATTCAATAATAATCATAGGAATAGTAGTATTTAATGCACTAATGGGAGTAATTCAAGAGTCAAAAGCAGAAAAATCAATAGAAGCCTTAAAACAAATGACTCCTCAACTTGCAAAAACAATAAGAAGTGGAAAAACAGTAGAAATAAATGCAGAAGAACTTGTAAAAGGAGACATCATAATTTTAGATGCAGGAAATTTTGTACCTGCTGATTGTAGAATTTTAGAAAGTCATAACTTGAAAATAGAAGAATCATCATTAACAGGAGAAACACAAGGGGCTGAAAAAGATGCTGATGTTTTATGTAGCAAAAATGCACCTTTGGGAGACATGAAAAATATGGCATTTATGGCTAGTATAACAGTAAATGGACATGGAAAAGCGGTTGTTACAGACATCGGAATGAATACAAAAGTAGGACAAATTGCTAATATGATCATAGAAGATGAGGCACCGCAAACACCATTACAGAAAAAGTTAGGGGAAGTTGGTAAAATATTAGGATTAGCGTGTCTAGCAATATGTGTAATAATTTTTGTTATGGGATTAATAAAACATATAGAGCCTGTTGAGATGTTTATGACATCTGTTGGACTTGCAGTTGCTGCAATTCCGGAAGGACTACCTGCAATTGTTACAATTATGCTTTCAATTGGTGTTACAAAAATGGCAAAAAAGAATAGTATAATTAGAAAATTGCCAGCTGTTGAAACTCTTGGAAGTAGTAGTGTTATTTGCTCTGATAAAACAGGAACTTTAACACAAAATAAAATGAAAGTTGTTGATGTTAGAAGTCAAAATAGAAAATTTATTATAGAATTGGCTACATTATGCACAGATTGTGATGTTAATGTGGAAAATGATGTTACAAAAGTTTCAGGAGAACCAACAGAAAAGGCTATTGTAGAGGAAGGAATAAATATTGGGAGTGTAAAAAATAGATTAGAAAATTTTATGCCAAGAGTTAATGAAATTCCTTTTGATTCTAATAGAAAAATGATGACTACTATTCATAAAATAGGTAATAAGTATAGAGTTATAACAAAAGGTGCACCAGATGTGTTATTACAAAAGTGTACAAAGCAAATTGATACTATAAGTGAAATGACAAATCAATATAATATTAAAATTAGAAGTTTGGAAAATCTAAAAATTCAAAGTGATAATAGGCAGATGGCACAAAAAGCTTTAAGGGTAATTGCTGTGGCATATAAAGACTTAGATGTATTGCCAAGCAAAATAGATTCACAGAGTATTGAAAATAATTTGACATTTGTTGGTTTGATTGGAATGATTGATCCTCCAAGAAAAGGTGTAAAAGAAGCGGTTCAAGTATGTAAAAATTCAGGAATAAAAACGGTTATGATTACAGGTGACCATTTAGAGACAGCAAAAGCAATAGCAAAAGATTTGGGAATATTAGAACAGAGGGATTTAGCTATAACAGGTCAAGAACTTGATAAAATGACACAAAATCAATTGGAAAAAAATATAAAAAAATATTCGGTTTTTGCAAGGGTTACTCCGGAACATAAAGTTAGAATTGTAAAGGCTTGGCAACGTAATGGAGCAGTTGTTGCAATGACAGGTGATGGTGTAAATGATAGCCCTGCTTTGAAAAATGCTGATATTGGAATTGCTATGGGAAAAAATGGTACAGATGTTGCTAAAAATGCGGCAGATATTATACTTACAGATGATAATTTTGTTACAATAGTTGAGGCTGTAAAACAAGGAAGAAATATTTATGATAATATTAAAAAAGCAATACATTTTTTGATTGCAACAAATATTGGAGAAATTGTAACAATTTTTATGGGACTTGTTCTAGGGCTAAAATCGCCACTTCTTGCTATTCAATTGTTATGGATTAATTTGGTTACAGATTCTTTACCAGCAATTGCTTTGGGACTTGAAAAGCCTGAGAAAGATATAATGCAAAGAAAACCTGTTGACAGTAAAAAGGGAATATTTGCAGATGGTTTATGGAATAAGATTATTGTTGAGGGAATTATGATTGGTGTTCTTACACTTGTTGCATTCAGTATTGGTAATAAATATTATGGTTTAGAAGTTGCTAGAACTATGGCATTTTTGGCTATTGGATTTTTGGAGTTAATTCATAGTTTTAATGTTAAAAATGAGAGATCTATTTTTGAGGCTGGACTTTTTGAGAATAAGTATTTAGTGGAAAGTCTTGTTTTAGGTATTTTTGTCCAGGCTATTGTTGTGGTGGTTCCTGCTTTTGCTTCTGTTTTTGAGGTTGTTCCTTTGAATTTGACTCAGTGGATTATTACTGTTGCTATTTCTCTTTTGCCTGTTCCGATTATTGAGTTACAGAAAAAATTGGATTTTAATAATAATGTTGTGGATAAAAAAGATGAAAAAATAAAAGTTATAGTTCATAGTTAACAATATAGTTTGAAATTTTGAGTGAATTTTTCAAAATCAGTTGCAAATTCTAAAAAAATATGATAAAATAGCTATGCTTAAAAAGAGTATAGCTATTTTAAGCATCTCTACTTAACGAAAAGTTAGGTTGTAAAATCCACAGGGAGGTGAAAATAATGAACAAATACGAAAGTGTTATCATTGTTAATCCAAATATTGACGAAGCAGGTTTAAAAGCATTAGAAGAAAAATTTACAGGATTAATAAATGAAAATGGAAAAGTTGAATCAGTTGAAAACATGGGTAAAAAAAGATTAGCTTATGAAATCAAAAAATTCAAAGAAGGTACATATATGTTATTTAACTTTGAAGCAAACCCAGATTCAATAAAAGAACTTGAAAGAGTTTACAGAATTACAGATGATGTAATAAAATTCATCGTTGTAAGAAAAGAAGACTAATCAAAAAATAAAAAAGTGGGACCTTAAATTAAAGTAATGAAAGGAAGAAAATAAAATGAACAAAGTAATATTAATGGGAAGACTTACAAGAGACCCAGAAGTAAGATATACACAAACAAACAATACACTAGTTGCTTCATTCAGCTTAGCTGTAAACAGAAGATTCGTAAGACAAGGAGAAGAAAGACAAGCAGATTTTATTAACATAGTAGCTTGGAGCAAATTAGGAGAGTTTTGTAGTAAATACTTTAAAAAAGGTCAACAAGTTGGTATAATAGGAAGAATCCAAACAAGAACATGGGATGATGATCAAGGTGTTAAACACTATGTAACAGAAGTTGTTGCAGAAGAAGCATATTTCGCTGATAGTAGAAGAGATGGAGATATGGGAGCAGGATCATTTGAAAATACTTTTGGTAGTACAATGCCAGGAAGTATGGGTTCAGATTTTGAAACATCATCAGCAGATGATTTACCATTTTAATTTAGTACGAGAGGGGGAAATACAAAATGGCAGATAAAAAACAAAAAAGAAATAATAATAAAAACTATGATGAAGATTACAATCCTAAATTCAGAAAACAAAGAAAAAAAGTTTGTGTTTTATGTAGTGATAAAAACTTTGAGTTAGATTACAAAAACGCTGACCAATTAAAGAAATTTGTTAATGATAAAGGTAAAATATTACCTAGAAGAACAACAGGATGTTGTGCTAAACATCAAAGAGATATTACAACAGAAGTAAAAAGAGCTAGACATATTGCTGTATTACCATATGCTCAACAATAGTAAGCATAGAAAAAAAGGCTGAAACTTAGATTATAAAGTTTCAGCCTTTTTGTTACTCTTATGGAAACATTCCATAATTATAGAGGTGAAATAGAATTTAAAGATGTAAACATTTTTTCTATTTCTTTTTGAGCTTTCTCATCTTCGGATTCAAATAACTCCACCCATATATTAGGACCATAAACTGTATTGTCAAGTGTAGTTAAAGTAATCAACACTGGACAACTTGTTGCAACTGTTGAGCAGGCAAAGTTAAATTTCGCAATTTCTATTGGATATTCAACTGGAATAGAATTTTCCAGAAGACCAACTGTTAACGAAAAAGCATTATCAGCATTCGGGTATAAAACTAAGTTTAAATAGTTAGATTTTCCATCTATTGAATGTTTCAAAGTTATAAAGCTACTTACACAGTTTGTTGCATATAATTTGTTCATAATTGAAATGAAATTAGGAAAATCCTGAAACGGCTTTCTTAACTGAAAAGATAAATTCAATAATCTTTTATCTTTTTTAGGAATAGAAATAAGTTCCTCAGATAATTTGAAAGGTTCCGGTTTCTCTAAATGATCAATAGAATCATAAAATATTAAACTGACTTCTTTTTTATTTACTTGAAAATCAAATTTTTTACTAGCTAATTTAGAATACTTAGTTAAATTCCTTAGTAATTCGCCAGATGGTTCTTTATCCAATTTGAACTGAATACTAATTGATGCAAAAGATGCCTTGCAACGATGTATGTCAAGTAGAATGACATAGTAGAAAGAATTATTTTCTACTGCTTGTTTCTTTTGAACTTTGATGTCAACAGTGCTAATTTGGCCTTCAAAAGACATTTTGTTTAGAATCTGAAAAATGGATTCTAATTCATTGAATTCACTCCGAAGTGTGAATTTAAAACTTAAAGGTGTCATAATATTTTCCTCCTATGTGCTATATTACTTTTTGTAATATGTAAATTATAACATAATTTACATAAAAATTCAACTCTTTCTATTGTAAAAAAAGGTAATATATAGTAAAATATAGAAGACAAAAAATAAAAAAGAAGGTAGAAAAATGTTAGAAAAATTAGGAATAGAAGAAAATTTAGAAAAATTATCAAAAGAAGTTGAACAAGAAATAGAAAATCAATTTAAAACAATAAATGAAATATGTGAAAAAAATAGCATGAAGGTATTATCAGCATTCCAAGAATGTAATTTACAAGAAATGCACCTAAACTCATCAACAGGATATGGAATAGATGAAGCAGGAAGAAACAAAATAGAAGAAATATATGCAAAAGTATTCAAAGCAGAAGATGCATTAGTTAGAGCACAATTCATATCAGGAACACATGCATTAGCAATAACATTATCAGCATTATTACGACCAAATGACACAATGATAAGTATAACAGGAGAACCATATGACACACTTCAAACAGTCATAGGATGTAATGAAACAGAAAGCAAAAGTTCATTAAAAGAATTTGGAATAAAATATGAACAAATAGAACTTATAGAAAACGATTTTGACATAAAAACAATACAAGAAAGACTAAAAAAACAAGATGTAAAATTGGTTGAAATTCAAAGATCAAGAGGATATTCAACAAGGAAGAGCTTAACAATTGAAAAAATAGAAAAAGTAGTAAAAGCAATCAGAGAAGTAAACAAAGATGTAATAATAATGGTAGACAACTGTTATGGAGAATTTGTTCAAGATAAAGAACCAATAGAAATTGGAGCAGACATTGCAGTAGGTTCATTAATGAAAAATTTAGGAGCAGGAATAGCAACATCAGGAGCATATATAGTTGGTAGAAAAGATTTAATAGAATTATGTGCAGAAAGACTAACAGCACCAGGAATTGGAAAAGAAATAGGACCATCACTAGGACAAAATACTAAAATTTTAAAAGGACTATTTTTTGCACCACAAGTGGTTAGTTCAAGTGTAAAAACAGCAATATTTGCAAGTAGAATATTAGAAAAATTAGGATATGATGTAGAACCAAAATTTGACGAAATAAGAGCAGATATTGTACAAACTATAAAACTTGGAAGTGAAGAAAAACTAGTGAAATTTTGTCAAGGAATTCAAATGGGTTCACCAATTGATTCAAATGTAATTCCATTTCCTAGTGATATGGGAGGATATGAGGATAAAGTAATAATGGCTGCTGGTACTTTTACAGAAGGGTCAACTATTGAATTAAGTTGTGATGGACCAATTCGTGAGCCATTTATTGCATATATGCAAGGGGGACTTACTTATGAATACGGAAAATTTGGAATATTAAAAGCAATTCAAAAAATGAAAAATTAAAAATCGGGATTGGAGGAAGGGGCTCCAATCCCTAAAAAATCATAAAAGTTAAAAAAGATTTTGGAGAAGAGTATGAATGTTGTAGTAATTGGTGGAGGGCCTGCTGGAATGATGTCAGCGATTAGCTCTGCTGAAAATGGAAATAATGTCATTTTATTAGAGAAAAAAGAGAGACTTGGAAGAAAATTGTTAATTACAGGTAAGGGAAGATGTAATATTACGTCTTCTTTGCCAATTAATGAATTTATACAAAATATACCAGGTAATGGTCAATTTTTATATAGTGCTTTCAAAAATTATACAAATAATGATATAATAGATTTTTTAAATAAAGAAGGCTTAGATGTAAAAGAGGAAAGGGGAAATAGAATTTTTCCTATTACCGATAAATCCTTGGATGTTTTGAAATGTTTTACTAATAAATTAAAAGAGTTGAATGTAAAAGTTGAATATAATATGCAGGTTACAGAGATTGTTCCCAAAAATGAGTATGGAAATTTAAAAGTAATTGCACATGAATTAAAAGATAATGAACAATATGGAAATACTAAAACTTTTGAAGCAGAGAAAGTTATATTGGCAACAGGAGGAAATAGCTATCCATTAACTGGTTCAACAGGTGATGGATATGAATTAGCAAAGAAATTGGGACATACAGTAACTAAAATTAGACCTTCTTTGGTTCCATTAGAAGCCTTTGAACAAAATATGTGTAAAGAATTACAAGGTTTATCTTTAAGAAATATAAATATTCAATTTAAAAATAAAGAAAATAATAAGGTTATATATGATGATTTTGGGGAGATGCTATTTACTCATTTTGGTGTATCTGGTCCTACAATTCTAAGTAGTTCAGCACATCTTGTTAGGTATAAAAATATTGATGAACTTTTAAAAAATAAAAAGATAGTTTTAAATATAGATTTTAAACCTGCATTATCAGAGGAAAAATTAGATGAAAGAATATTAAGAGATTTTGATGAGTTCAAAAATAAACAATTTAAGAATAGTTTGGATAAATTATTACCACAAAAATTGATTCCTGTAATTATAGAAAAAAGTGGAATAAATCCTGAAAAAAAGGTTAATGAGATAAATAAAAAAGAGAGACATAGACTTGTTAATTTATTAAAAAATTTCGAGGTTGTTATAAAAGGTTTTAGACCTATTGATGAAGCAATAATTACTAGTGGTGGAATAAATATTAAAGAGATAAATCCAAAAACAATGGAATCAAAATTAGTAGAAGGTTTATATTTTGCAGGTGAAATTATTGATGTTGATGCATATACTGGTGGGTTTAATCTTCAAATTGCATATTCTACGGGGTATACTGCTGGGCAGTAAGATGAATGATGAAAGGAATAAAGAATGAATAATTTTATTTCAATTAAAAAAAATGTTGAAACTGAGATAATTGTAAAAAAATCTAAATTTATATGTAATTTGATAAGAGTAGAAAGCCAAAAAGAAGCAGAAGAATCTATAAAGAAAATAAAGAAAAAATATTATGATGCAAGACATAATTGTGTTTCATATAGAGTTATTGAAGATGAACAAATAGTTGAAAAATCAAGTGATGATGGTGAGCCATCTGGAACTGCTGGGGGTCCAATGCTAAATATTTTGCAAAAAAATAATTTATGTAATGTTTTGGTTATTGTAACAAGATATTTTGGAGGAATCTTACTTGGAACAGGTGGTTTAGTCAGAGCTTATTCTGATGCAACTTTTGAGGCAATAAACTTTGCAGAAAAAATAGAAGAATGTATTGGCTTAGAGGCAGAAGTAGAACTGGATTATAATAATTTGGAAACTTTTAAATATTATTGTAAAAAAAATGATATTTATATAAAAGATTATGAGTATTCTGAGAAAATTATTTGTAAAATTCAGTTAGAAGAATGTAATAAAGAAAGATTAATAGATGATTTTAATACAAAAAAAGTTAATTTGATAAATTTAAAGTTTTTATCTAAAAAATTAATAGATAAAAGTATAATAAAATAGAGCTTTTGTAAATATTTGTTAAAAGTAATTGAAAAATAAAAAAATACATACTATAATAAGAACTGTAAAAAATTTACAGTTCTTTAATTTGCTGGTAATAGCTTGATTGATAAAACAATCAACATAAAACAAATGAAGAAACATTATAAAATAATGGGAGGATATTATGAAAGAAAAAACAACAATCTTAATTGCAGATGACAATCAAGAATTTGCTCAAACACTTGCTAGATATATTCAAGAGCAAGATGATATGGAGGTAATTGGAATTGCAAAAGATGGGGAAGAAGCATTAGATATGATAGCAAATGTAATGCCAGATGTAGCATTATTAGATGTAATTATGCCACATCTAGATGGAATAGGTGTATTAGAAAAATTAAATATAATAAAATGTGATAAAAAACCAATGTGCATAATGCTTTCAGCAGTGGGTCAAGATAAAATAACTCAAAAGGCTGTTGGATTAGGTGCTGAATATTATGTAGTTAAACCTTTTGATATTGAATTACTTATAAAAAGGATAAAAGAATTGAAAAACTTTAAACCAAGTCAAAATGTTAATAATTTTATTACAAAAGAGGTAAAAACTCAATATGTTGAAATTCCTGTTGATGGTGCTAAAAATCAAGAAAATTTGGAGGCTCTTGTAACAAATATTATTCATGAAGTTGGTGTTCCTGCTCATATAAAGGGATATCAATATTTGAGAGAAGCTATTATAATGGTTGTAAATGATATTGATGTTATTAATCAAATAACTAAAAGTTTATATCCTAAAATAGCTATAAAGTTTAATACAACGCCAAGTCGTGTTGAACGTGCAATTCGTCATGCAATTGAAGTTGCTTGGGGTAGGGGTGACCAAAAAACCGTTGAGAATATTTTTGGTTATACAATTTCAGCTAGTAAAGGAAAGCCTACAAATAGCGAGTTTATTGCGATGATTGCTGATAAATTAAGGCTTGAATTAAAGAGTGCATAAGAAATTAAAAATAAAATGAAAAACCGTGTCAAAATAGTGACACGGTTTTGCCTTTACCTATTGGAAGCAATTTTTCGAGCAATATTCTTTTGTCTCTTACAAGTGTAAGGAACAAAAAATAAGAATGTTGTTGCAATTTGATATAATGCTGTTTTAAAGCTTTCAATATATTCTTTCATAAAGCGATGCTCCTTTCAAATAAGCATATAAAATTGTAATCAGTTTATTATAACATGAAATATTGATAAATATCAATAAATTTATACAAAAAATCGCTATTTGGGTTTTGGTTTTATTATATTTTGAGTTATAAGATTGTGTTACAATAATGTTTAATATGGATGTGTATAAAAATTTGATATTGAAACAAAATAAGCATATGAAAGAAGTGATTTAAAATGAAAATATCCTTTATAAAATATGAAAAAGATTATCAAATTCCAAAATTATTAGGAATGAACATAGAAGAAATAAAAGAACCAGAAGAGATTGACAACAAAATAGAAGAACTAAAAAAACAAAAATACACAACAATAGTAATACCTAATGAATTAGCAAGTTTTTCACAAGATATAATAAGTAAATACAAATACGATCCAACATTAAATATAATAATAATTCCATCAAAAGATAATTAAATTAGGAATAAAATAAAAACAACCTCATATACATTTATAAAGAAAAACTGTAAGGAGGTAAAAAATGATAGAAGCACAAAGAGAAAATCTAAATATAAATAAATTAATAGCAGAAAGGAAAGAAATTATATTAGCAGAAGGAGACATGATAGTACCAGATTCAAAACCAGACATTTTAAACACAATTGGTACAAGTGGTATAGCATCAATATATAAAAAAGAAGTGCAAAGTGAAAAGGTAAGACTAGATGGAACAGTAAATGCATACATAATGTATATGCCAGATGGAGCAGATGACACAGTAAGAGGGCTAAATACAAGTGTTGATTTTTCGGAAAGTTTAAATGTTCCGAACTGTCAAGAAGGGATGAATGCAATTTCTGATGTTAAGATAAAATCAATAGAGGCAAAAGTTATAAATGGTAGAAAAATTGGTATTAAGGCAACATTAGAAGTAAACTTGAAAATTTATTCAAATGATAATGTTGAAATAATAAATGAAGTACAAAATGAAGATGATGTACAAATTTTGAAAGAAGATTTGAAACTAAATTCATTAGTTGGAACAGGTAGTACAAAAATTTATGCAAAAGATAATATTCAAATTGATAATATGGACAATTTGGCGGAGATTTTACAGGCACAGGTATGTTTAGTAGATAAAGATATAAAAATCAGCTATAATAAGGTTTTAACAAAAGCAGAAGCGGAAATAAAAATAATGTATTTAACAGAAGACAATAGAATAAATGTTGTTACATATAAAATACCAGTAGTAGGATTTATTGATATTCCAGATGTATCAGAAGAAAATATATGTGATGTAAATTATGAAATCAAAAATATAATTATAAAACCAAATGCACAAGATGAGCATTCAATATATGTTGAAATCGAAATAGAAGTAACATGTTGTGCATATGAAGAAAAGCAAATCAATTTGATTCAAGATATGTATAGCCCAACTCAAAATTTGAACTTTGAGAAAAAACAAATTACAACAATGACAAGTAAGCAAAATATTACAGGAGTTAAGCAAATAAGAGAAAAAATAAATATGAATGATATAGAAGGTTTAAATTTGCTTGATGTAGAGACAACACCTGTTATAATAAATGAAAATAAGATTAATACAAAAATTATGTATGAAGCAGAACTGAATATGAAATTTATTTTTGAAAATTCTAGAAAACAGATAAATGTAAAAGATGCTAAAATTCCATTTGAGTATACAATTGAAAATTTACAAAATGGAGAGTCATTAAATACAAATTGTGATATGGGAATAAAATCACAAGATTTTATAATTCAAGATGGTGGAGATATTAGTTGTAATGTTGATGTTCAGGCTGATACAAGTATGTATAGAACCGCAAATTTGAATATGATTGATAGTATAGTGGAAGATGGTGAGAGGGAAGAGCAGGATTATAGTTTAGTAATTTATGTTGTTAAAAAGGGTGATACCTTATGGAATATTGCTAAGGAGTTTGGTAGTACTGTTGATGGAATTGCTAGAACAAATGGTATTGAGGATAGGAATAAGATATATCCGGGTCAAAAGTTGTATATACCAAAATTTGAAAAAATTTCGGAAAAAGCTTATGAATAGTAAGATATATTCTAGACCAAGAATAAGAATTCCTAAATTATTTTTTTCAAATAATGGAGATAAAAATTTAAAAAGAAAACAAAAAATAGCAAAAATTTTTATAATAATGGTAATTGCATTTAGTACAGTTAAAATTGTATTAGATGCAATTTCTCCAATATTTGATGCATTATGTGAAGATAAGGCAAAATCAATAGCTACAATAATATCAAATAATGAAGCAACAAATGTTATGAAAGACCATACATATGATGAATTATTTACAATTGAGAAAGATAATGATGGAAATATTACAATGATTAAGTCTAATATAATTCCAATAAATGAAATAATATCAGATGTAGCGGTAAAAATACAAACATCAATTAATGAAAGGGGAAGAGAGAATATTAGAATAGCGCTTGGAAGTTTTACAGGTTCTAAATTTTTGGCTGGTAGAGGACCAGGAGTGCCGATTAGGATTTCTTCTATTGGTAATGTTGAGACAGATTTACGTAGTGAATTTTCAGCCCAGGGGATTAATCAAACATTACATAGAGTGTATTTACAAGTGGATTGTGAGGTTAGTATTTTGACTCCTTATAATACTATTTCTGAAAAGGTTTCTAATCAGGTTTTGCTTATTGAGAATGTGATTGTTGGTAAAATTCCAAGTGCTTATTATAATCTTGAAGGCGTTGATTCTACTAGTGCGTTGGAGTTAATTGAATAGAATGTATATATATTTTTTTAGTCAAAAACATATTTGGAATCTACCATTGAGTTTTTGACTTTTAAAAATATATATACATTTGTGGGATTATTTTTGCAGATATATAGAAAAACGATACACTTATAGCATAATTTTAAAATATAGTAGATTAAAAGAAGATGAAGATGTATACTAAAAGCAGGAGGGGAAAAATGAATATAAAAATAAATACAAATATATCTAATGAAGGAAATGAAGATGAAATTGAAATAACAATAAAAGCATCAAAAAGCTCAAATACATTGACTAAAATAATAGATAGCATTCAATCAATATCAGGAAATATTGAAACAATTATTGGTTCAAAAGAAAATAATGTATCAATTATAAATGTTCAAGATGCTATAAGTTTTTATAGTAAGGAACAAGGCAATTATTGTAAGACATTAAAAGGTGAATTTAAAATAAAAAATAAGTTGTATGAATTAGATGAAACATTGGACAAGTCCAATTTTATAAGAATTTCAAATTCATGTATTGTCAATATAAAGTTTGTAGAGAGCTTTGATTTAAGTATGATTGGAAATATTGTTGTGAAATTTGTTGATGGGACAAGCGAATATGTTTCGAAAAGAAAAATAGCAAATGTAATGAAATTCTTGAAAGAGAGGGGGAAATAATATGAAGAAAATATTTAAAAATATAATAATATGTATTTGTATAGTATATTTTATTTTAAGTCTGATATATAGTATTATTTATAAAGGATTTTATGAAGAATCTGTTGCAGGATATGAATCAAGTACATCAATACTATCAGGAGAAGAAAAAAACAGTACAACAGCTGAGATTTTAGAGGCACAAAGTGTTGGAAGATTGCAAATTTTAGATGAAATTATTGCTATTAGTGTAATATCAATAGTTATAGGAATTATGATAGGATTGCTAAAATCTATTGAAGAGAACTCAGTTATTAAGTATATTGTAATTTTTGTATTTGGATTTTTGGCATATTATATGATATTCAAAACAATATTAATATTAACAAATAAAAATGCTTATGGAATAGACTTTTGGTCTTATTTAAACATAGATGTAATGACATTTGTATGTATTTTAGTTTCTTATGTGTTGATTTATCTTGCTGGAATTTTAGGTATATTTGCTGTAAATAAAATTAAAGTAAATTATTTAAATAAAACACTTTTGAATTCTGAAAGAAAAGAAAAAAAGGATATATATATAATTATAAAAAGGGTTATTATTGGAATATTAGTAATTTTAGTTGTAAGTTTTATAGGAAATATAACTAGAAAGTCAATAATATTAATTAATTATTCTAAAAAAATTAATGAATTGAGTAATTGTAGTAATTATTATGAAAAAAAGGTTATAAAATCAAAAAATTCTGATGAGAGTTATGATATTTCGACACAGGAATTATATTGTAAAAATGGTGTAAGTATGTATGTAATGAGTGATGCACGAATGGATTTTTATTGTAATGATAATACAAAAGAATATATATTATATGATTCAGAGAAAAAGGAGTTTAAAAAGTTAAAGAATGGTAATTCTATAAAGGGATTTTATTTGAATAATAGTTATTTTACAGATTCAAATGTGAAAATATGGGGAAATATTGTTTTGTCATTTAGTATGAATATATATTCAGAAGATGTGGATAATAAGCATTATTATGTTTTTCAAAATGGAAATATAAAAAAATATATTAATAAGTATACATATTTGATTGAAAAAGAGATTGTTCTAAATGTAGATAATGATAATGATGAGATAATTATAAGTGAGTATAATTTTGAATTTGGAAGTGTAACAGATGATAAAGTACAAAAACCTAATATATCTGATATTAAAGAACTTAAAAATGAATAGTGGAGGTAATAAAAAATGAAATTTGTAGTTCAAAGAGTAAAAAACGCACAAGTTGATATAGAAGAAAAAACAGTTGGCAAAATAGACAAAGGATTTATGGTCTTAATTGGAGTAACACATACTGACACAAAAGAAGTAGCAGATTATTTAGTAAAAAAGTTAATTAATTTACGAGTATTTGAAGATGAAAATGGAAAAATGAACAAATCATTAAAAGATGTAAATGGTTCATTACTTTTGGTTTCTCAATTTACATTATATGCGGATTGTTCTAGTGGCAATAGACCTTCTTTTACAGAGGCAGCAAAACCTGATTTTGCAAATGAGTTGTATGAATATATTGTAGATGAATGTAGAAAACAAGTTGAAAGAGTGGAAACAGGGGTATTTGGAGCTGATATGCAGGTAAAACTAGTAAATGACGGACCTGTAACTGTAATTATGGAAAATTAAGGGGAAGTAGTATCTGATTTAGTGGTCGCTCTGTTTGATTTATCAGGCAGAGTTTTTTTGTTATACAAAAAAACTCGGAAGTATAAATACTTTCGAGTTTTGTATATAAGGTCTATCTTTTTGAAAATTGAGGGGCCTTTCTAGCCTTCTTAAGACCGTATTTCTTTCTTTCTTTCATACGAGGATCTCTTGTTAAGAATCCGTTTGTTTTTAAAGCAGGTCTAAATTCGCTATTAGCTTCATTTAATGCTCTTGCAATACCATGTCTGATTGCTCCAGCTTGACCTGTAAATCCTCCACCTTGAACTGAACAAATAACATCATATTTATCAGTTGTATTTGTAACTGTAAGTGGTTGTCTTACTATAACTTTTAAAGTTTCTAATCCGAAAAATTCATCAATATCTTTACCGTTAATAGTTATTTTTCCAGAACCTTCAACTAATCTAACTCTGGCGATTGAAGATTTTCTTCTTCCTGTTCCAATATAAACTATTTTATCTGATTTAGCCATATTATTTTACCTCCCATACTTCTGGTTTTTGTGCTTGATTTTCATGTTCTGATCCAGCATAAACTCTTAATTTTTTAAGTTGAGCTCTTCCTAAAGAGTTGTGTGGTAACATTCCTTTAATAGCTAATGTCATAGCTTTTTCTGGATTTTTTTCTAACATTACTCTTGCTGGTGTTTCTTTCATTCCACCAATGTATCCTGAGTGATGTCTATAAATTTTTTGATCCATTTTATTTCCTGTTAAAATAACATCTTTAACGTTTAATACTATAACGTGATCACCTGTATCAATATTAGGTGTAAATGTTGGTTTGTGTTTTCCTCTTAATAATTTTGCAGCTTCTGTTGCAACTCTACCTAATGGTTTGTTTGCTGCATCAATTATGTACCATTTGCTTTCTATTTCAGCCTTTTTTGGGCTATATGTTGTATTATTCATGGTAATAATTACCCTCCCTATTATTTTATATTTTTATATATGAAATTTAAATTAAAACTACCGGGGAGAAGTTTTATATTTAAATCATATTCTACATAATGCTTAAATATTTTATTACAAAAAAGCTTGTTTGTCAATGATTTTTGGAAAATTTGTGAAAAGTATTGATAAAATTTTTTATTATAATTATAATGGATATATAATTTTTTGATATTCGTTTGTTTTAGTGCTTACGAAGTGTCTCAAAATAATATATAAAATTTGAAAAATAAAACATATTAAAAAGTGTAATTAAATAATAATTATAATATAGAAGTAGTAGGAGGTAAGATGATAAATATAGGTAGTAAAAAACGAAAAACAGATGAAAGACCTAAAAAAGAAGGGTTTATGCAAGGCGTTATAGCACTAATGTTTTCACAAGTACTTATAAAAATTTTAGGCTTAGTATATACATTATATTTAACAAATAGACAAGGTTTTGGAGATAAAGGAAATGGAATATGTGCAAGTGGATATCAAATATATGCATTATTACTTACAATATCTTCAATAGGAGTACCAAGTGCAATATCAAAACTAGTATCAGAAAGAGTTGCGGTTGGAGATAACAAAGGCGCACATAGAATTTTTAAAATAGCATTTGCAACATTTGCAGTAATAGGATTAATTGGAAGTTTATTATTATTTTTTGGAGCAAATGTAATAGCAAATCAATGGTTACAAATACCAGATGCAGAAATGACATTAGTAGCACTATCACCAGCAATATTCTTTGTTACAGTAGCATCAGTTATGAGAGGATACTTTAATGGTAGACAAAAAATCAGTGTAGGTGCAAAATCCCAAACATTAGAACAAGTATTTAAAACATTACTTACAATTATAATAGTTGAAATAGTTGCAATATTATCAAATGTTTCAACAGAATGGATGGCAGCAGGAGCAAATTTGGCAACAACACTAGCAACATTTTTAGGATTTAGTTATCTATTTTTATATTATAGATTAGAAAGAAAAGAAGTTGCAGTAGAAATACAAAATACAGTTAATTATAAATATGAAAGAGTATCAACAATAATAAAGAGAATTTTGATGGTTTCAATTCCAATTACATTAACAGCTATAATGTCTTCAATAAATAAAAATGTAGATTCATTTACAGTTGTAAGAAATTTGAAAACATTTATGTCAGAAGATCAAGCAACAGCTTTATATGGAATTTTAGGTGGAAAAGTTGATACATTAACAAGTTTGCCATTGGCAATAAATGTAGCTTTTGCAACAGCATTAGTTCCAGCAATATCAGCAGCAAAAGCAAAAGGAGATAATAAAACAATAACAGAAAAAACGTCATTTTCTTTATTAGTTTCAATGTTGATAGGTTTACCTTGTACAGTTGGTATGTTTATTTTTGCACAACCAATTTTGAATTTATTATTTCCAAATGCAAATGATGGAGCTCTAATATTACAAATTAGTGCATTGACAATAATTTTTACAATTTTAGACCAGACTATAAATGGTGCTTTACAAGGATTTGGAAAATTAATGATTCCAACAATATCATTAGCAACAGGTGTGTTTGTTAAATTTATTTTTAATATTGCTTTAATTAAAATTCCAAGTATTGGAGTTTATGGAGCTGCATGGGGATCAGTTGCTTGTCATGTTGTTGCATTCAGCATAGCATTTACTATGCTTAGAAAAAATATCAAACTAAATTTAACTTTTTCAAAATTATTTGTTAAACCAATTGTTGCAACTGTAATTATGGGAATTTGCTCATATTTTACATATTTAGTTTTAAAAGGAATAATAATTGAGAGATTGTCTACAATAATAGCGATAATAGTTGCTGTTTGATTTTATTGGGGAATACAGTATATGCACTTGCAATTGTTGTTTTGAAAATTTTTACAAAAGATGAGTTCAAAATGATGCCAGCAGGCGATAAAATAGTTAAATTTCTAGAAAAATTAAAAATTTATTAGAAAAAAAGAAGGATTTTATCGAAAGTTGGCGAATAGAGTTATTAGTAGGTACAGTTATTGCTTAGTTCAGGCGATAAAAGTACATAAATATTCAATCTTATAGGAGGTAATTTAAATGAACAAAGCTGAATTAATCGCAGCAATAGCTGCAAAAACAGGAGACACAAAAAAAACAGCTGAAGCAACAGTAAATG
>ENA-OOSV01000366-OOSV01000366.1-human-gut-metagenome-genome-assembly--contig:-NODE-366-length-22031-cov-1.762423_pt1 | contig 22031 bp, 24 predicted proteins | sample MGYA00241179_ERZ501216 | MGnify/ENA primary metagenome ERZ501216 (study PRJEB25962, sample SAMEA2042498) | human gut metagenome | biome: human gut; feature: human-associated habitat; material: faeces...
CATTGGGTCTTTGACTTTAAATATTGATATATTACCCCACTTAGATAGCAAATTTTTTCTATATTTCTCTATTTAAGTTTCCATTAGTAAATTCTTTGCCTTCTAAACGAGAGCCTGACTTAACAACATTAACAATATTATTAATTTCATCAATAGACTCATCTAAAATATCAATTCTAGAACAAGCAATATCAAATCCATCAGAAGAAATAGAAGTAGTCTTACAATTATAAATAGTAGAAACAGTTTGAATATTGTCAAATAAAATTCTAAATTTCATATTAAGTCTATCCTTTAAATAATAAGAATTACCAGACATACATTTTGAAGAACAAGTAGGATAACATTTATTAGTCTTACCAAGTACACAATAATTCATATTCATAAGAGGAGTTTTACCATAAACAATTAATTCAGATGGCAAGTAATTACAACACAAAGAAGAGTTGCACAAATTGTCTATAATCTCTTTTGTTGATTCTGGTGAAACTGTAAATCTATTAATACCTAAATTTTTCAATTCATTAACACTATATAAATTAAATATATTAAAAGTATAATTTGCTATTAATTCAAAATCGTTACAAGTCAATACATTTTCAAGTAATTTTAAATTAGAAATATTAGAAATTACAAAACCTTTAATATCATAATTACTAATAGTTTTTTCTATATTGTTAAAAAACAAATTTCTATAATTTGATTTAATAATTGTAGGCATATAAATATAAACATTAAATTTTTGTTCTAAAACTTTCAAAATTTCATTATATTTTTTTATTGTGAAATATTTTAAAGGTATGTACACATTGTCAAATCCTTCTAAATTTGAATAATCAAAATCGGTATTTAAAATATTTAACAAAACTGAAATTGTTTTAGATGAATTTGTATTACCATTTACCTTACAATTAGAATCAATAGTATCTGGACTACAATCTAAGCTATTTCTTTTAACATTTGAAACGGCAAAATCATAAGCTAAATTTAAAACATTTCTACGTAATTCATTCAAAGTTGCACTAAATTTAGGTAAAAATATATCAGAATCTAGGTCAACATTAATATTAGCAAATTCAAAAATAGAATCTGTTGTTTTATTAATTTGAGCAATAACAGTATTTTTTTCCAAAGGTCTATTTTGAGCAATTTCAGGCATAACATTAGATGAATAACTAATATCTAAATTAGAATAAATGTCTAAATAACTTGAAGATTTAGAAAGATTAGTATCATATTTTATTCTAATTTTTAAAGGTTCATTATGTTTTATTGAAATAGCACAATTTAAAGGAACTTTTCTATGTTCGCCATTTATGCTTTCATGAGCAATTGAATTCAATTTTTTAGATGAAATTTTATAAATATTATCACCTAAATTGATATTTCCTTTCATTCTGCCGATAGTAACAGTTTGACCAATTTTTGTATCTTTTATATTTTTATCTTTTATCATTAATTCAGTAATATTATAAGAACCAGATTCTTTTTCCAAAGAAACAGTGTCCCCAATTTCAATAGGTTCTTGTAATTTGACAGTAATGTAGCCCTTGTTTTTATTATATTTTTGAACTTTACCTAAAAATAATCCCATATTATTAGGTTTGTCTTTGAAAATTAAGTTTCTATTAGGTTCATCAGAAAGATGCCCAGTTGATGACATACCTCTATTAAAAGCCTGTAATAAGATTTTTCTATCAGATTCATCAACTTTGTAATCATTTTGAAAAAATGATTTTTCTGCTAAATCAATATATTTTCTATAAATTCTTGTAACAGTAGCAACATATTCAGGATTCTTCATTCTACCTTCAATTTTTAAACAAGTTACTCCAGCTTTTACTAGTTGTGGCAAATATTCTAATCCACATAAATCTCTAGTATTTAGTAAATGACCTTTATCAATTTCAATATCATTTTCCATTAATTGATAAGGTAATCTACAAGGCTGAGCACATTTTCCTCTGTTGCCAGAACGAGCACCAACCATACTAGAAAATAAACATTGACCAGAATATGAAATACATAAAGCGCCATGTATAAAGCATTCAATTTCAACATCAGAATTTTTACAAATATATTCAATCTCTTGAAGAGAAAGCTCACGAGAAAGAACAACTCTTTTAAAACCTAGTTCTTGCAATTTTAGCACACCTTGAAGATTATGAACTGTCATTTGAGTACTTGCATGAATATCTAAATCAGGAAAATGATTTATTAATTGCTTGGCCAAACCTAAGTCTTGAACAATTATTGCATCAATTCCAAATTCATAAGCTTTTTTAGCAAGTTCAAAAGCATCATCAAATTCATCATCTTTAATTAAAGTATTTAATGTTAAATTAGTTTTAACACCTCTTGTTTTTGCATATATTATTGCTTTTTCTAGTTCTTCCAAGTCAAAGTTTGAAGCATATGCTCTTGCACTAAATAAATCTGCACCAAAATATACACTATTTGCTCCATTTTGTACTGCTGCTTTAAGACAATCAAAGTTGCCAACTGGCGAAAGTAAATCTATCATTTTTTAAATCCAATCCTTCCTTATATGCGAAATGTTTAAACATCAATATGATATTAATAATTACATTATATTTTTTCCAGTTATTATTATATAACTTTTTTTGACAAAATTCTAGCTTTTAGGAATTTTTGCTTAAATAATATGTTGCTGAATTGAAACATTAAGTTTTACTAAAATGTAGACTGAACTGTGAATGTGTTGAAAATAGTGCACAAATATGCTATAATAAAAAGAGGTTTTTGGTGAAAGAGAGGGAAAAAATGTATTTTGACACAAAAAAAGAAGTAGAAAAAACAAAGAAAATAATGAAAAATCCAAAACTAGAAATAGAAGACGCTAGAAGAGGATTAGAAAAATTACAACAGTATATCAAAAAGTTAAAAGAACAAGGGACAGAAGATGAAAAAATAAGACAAAAAATAAATGATGAATTTTCACAAGAAATAAATGAATATTTAAAAACAACAGGGACAGATTACGTCATATTAGAAGAGCAATCCTTAGAAATATTAGAAAAAAATCCACAATTGGTAGAAAACATATATAATAAAGTAAAAGACGAAGTAGGTAAATTTAACCCAATAAAAGAGGAGTATACAAGAGGGGAAAAAATAAAAGTATTAATGGAATTTGAAATAAAACTTGTTTTGAAAGAAATACGACAAGAAACAATTAGAGAAGAATTAAAGAGAAAGAGAGAAGAATTAAGTAATTCAAACGACAAAGAACTAAAAGAATATTTGGCAAAAAGACCTAAAATTCAAAAAAGCACGGGATACTATTTAAGAGATAAAGAATTGGAAAAAACAGAGAAAGATATAAAGATTAGAAGAAGGAAAATAGAAGAATATATAGCCACAACAGAAAAACAAAGTATGAAATTAGCAGGGCACTTTTTTAGAAAATATGGATTTTTACAAGAGTTTTTAGAAGGGCAAAATGAAGATTACCACAAACTAGGAATGAGCCAGATGGAATATAAGATGAAAACTGATCAAGATGAAAAAGATATAGGACTAGAAAATATATTCACAGACGAATATATAGACACTTTGACTTCTGGACAATTATCAGCTTTAAATGCATTTTGGCAAAACAGATATACAAAAGCAATTGAACGAATAAAAAAAGCCATTTTTATAGCAGATAACTTAAATCTTTGGGAAGAACTAAAACAAGATGATTATAATCCAGAAATAACAGATGAACAAATAAATAACTGTATGGTAAAAATGAGAGTGTTAGATAGAATATTTGTTATGTTAAAAGAAAACTTGAAAGACCAATATATAAAAACTGGTAGACGTAAAATTTTACTATTTAATTTAGAAGAAGAAATAGATACAAAAAGTCAATTAGAATTTAAAAAATATTTTGATAAAATATTACCAACAAGTGATAATGATATAACACATAATCTTGAAGGAAGTCAATCAATTAGAGACAGCATAAAAATAGTATATGGCACAAAATTTAATATGATTATGAGACTAATACACCAAATAGAATATAATTCTAAAATAACAAACTGGGGATATATTCCTGAAAATGAAAAAGATAAAGGAAAAGTTTTATTAGGAATTGATTATCCTGGATTTAATATGCCACTAAGATTACATATAAATAAAAAAGAATTAGTAAGTTTTCTAAAAAATTTCAAAAATAGTTCAGTAATTCCAATATATGAAGGAAATGCGGATATGATATATAAAGGAAAAATGCTTAAAAGTAGAGCATTTATGCCATTAACAGAAGAAAGAGAAAGTTTTATAATACAAAAAAATAAAAATTTAAATGTAGTAGATTTAAAATATAATTATATAAGACATATAGGGAATTTGTTAACAAAGAAAAACAAGAAAATACCAAAAATATATATACGAGAATATATAGATTTAGAGACTGGTGAAAAAGGAAACAAAATTAAAGGAGAATTTGTTCCATATAAAAAAGAAAACGAAGAAGAAAGAAAAAAATAGAAAAATTTAAAAATTTTTTATTGACAAAGGAAATAATATAATATAAACTTAGAACATAAAAAATATCATCATGAAAATGAAATAATATAATATAGAGGAGGAAATAAAAATGGAATTAAAAGGATCAAAAACAGAAAAAAATTTAATGGAAGCATTTGCAGGAGAATCACAAGCAAGAAATAAATACACATATTTTGCAAGTAAAGCAAAAAAAGAAGGATATGAGCAAATAGCAGCAATATTCCAAGAAACAGCTGACAATGAAAAAGAACATGCAAAAATGTGGTTCAAACTACTACAAGGAGGAGACATCAAAACAACAGCAGAAAACTTAAAAGCAGCAGCAGAAGGAGAAAACTATGAATGGACAGATATGTATGACAGAATGGCACAAGAAGCAAAAGAAGAAGGATTTGATCACATTGCATATCTATTCTCAGCAGTTGGAAAAATTGAAAAAGAACATGAACAAAGATATCTAAAATTATTAGAAAATGTTGAAAATGGACTAGTATTCAGCAAAGATGGAGATAGAATCTGGAAATGTAGAAACTGCGGACATATTGTAATAGGAAAAAATGCACCAGAAATATGCCCAGTATGTGCACATCCAAAAGCATATTTTGAAATAAAAGCAGAAAATTATTAAAAATAAATCTAAAAAAATTAAGGGATTGAGGGACAAGTCTTCAATCCCGTTTTTTTAACAAAATTATTTGAAAAAAATAAAAGCATATGATATAATCAGAAAAACTACAAATACTTAACTAAACAGGCAGTAACAAGCCCAAGGAGGAAACAATGCCAAAATTTTTTGTAAAAGAAGAACAAATACAAGAAAATCAAATAATAATATTAGGACAAGATGTAAACCACATAAAAAAAGTATTAAGAGCAAAAATAGGAGACGAATTGCAAATATGCAACAGTCAAAATGGAGAAAATTTTTTATGTGAAATAGACAATTTAGAAGAAGAAAAAATAATATGCCAAATAAAAGAAAAAATACAAGAACAAGTAGAATCAAATATAGAGGTAACAATATTTCAAGGATTACCAAAAGCAGACAAAATGGAATATATAATACAAAAATCAGTAGAACTTGGGGTATATGATATAACACCAGTAGAAATGAAGAGATGTGTTGTAAAACTAAATGAAAAAGACAAATCAAAGAAAATAGAAAGATGGCAAAAAATATCAGAAGTTGCAGCAAAACAATGTGGAAGAGATATAATACCACAAATAAATAATATCATAAATATAAAAAATATATGTAATTTAATACAAGAATATGATATGGTATTAGTAGCATATGAAAATGAAGAAAAAAATACATTAAAAGAACAACTAGAAAATATAAAAAAACAAAATAATTCGAAATCAAAAGTAAAAATTGGAATAATAATAGGACCAGAAGGTGGTCTAGAAGAAAAAGATGTTGAAACATTAAAAGAAAACGGTGCAAAAGTAATAACATTGGGAAGAAGAATATTAAGAACAGAAACAGTAGCATTAAATGTTTTAAGTATAATTATGTATGAATTAGAAAACGAATAATTGTGAAAGGAAGAAATTTATAATGAAAGAAGTAAGTGAAAAATACATGAAAAAAATATATTTAAATGTATTAAAAGCAATCATAATAGTATTATATTTTTTTGTATTAAATGTAGCATGTGAAAATGTAAATCCACAATATCTAGAAAAAGGCATAGAATTATGTACAATGATATTATTATTTATATCAATTTTTATTTTTGAGTGGGCATACAGAAAAGATGATGATGACTTGGCTATACAAGGAATAGAAATATTAATATTATCAGCATACACACTAACAAGTCAACACATAACTAAAAAATTTGATTTTCCATTGAAAAACTATCTACTAGTTGCTTCATATATATTTGCAATTTATTTTATTTTAAAATGTATAGTTGTATATACAAAAGGAAGAAAAGAAATGGCAGAAAATCTTAGTGATATAAAAGAAATAGTTCAAAAAGATGAACCTGTAAAAAAAGAGGCAACTAAAAAGAAAAAAGAAGATGTAAAAGAGGAAGAGTTAGAAGAAATAAAAGAAGAAAAAACACAAGAAATAAAAGAAACACCAAAAAAGAAAACAACTACAAAAACAGCAACGAAGAAGAAAGCAACTACGGCAACTCCAACTAAGAAAACAACAACTGCAAGAAAAACAACATCAAAAAGTAAATCAACTTCAAAAAATGAATCAACATCAGAAAGCAAAGCTAATGAATTAGAAAAAAAGCCAACAACTAGAAAAACAACTGGAACAAAGAAAAAAACAGAAACAAAAAAAGAAACAGAGAAAAAAGAGGGAAAAACTGAAACAAAAAAGAAAACAACAAGAAAACCAAAACAAAAAAGTATTGATGAAAAAATCTCAGAGGAGGAAAAATGATTAGAAGTATGACAGGCTATGGCAAGCAAAGCCTAAGCATAGATGGAAGAGAATATCAAATAGAAATAAAAAGTGTAAACCATAGATATTTAGATATAAATATAAAAATGCCAAAAACACTAAGTTATTTAGAAGACACAATAAAAAAAGAAATATCTGAAAAAATAAAAAGAGGAAAAATAGATGTATTCATAACATTTGAAAATAACAGCCAAGAAGGAAAAAACATCAAAATAAACAAAGAATTAGCCAAACTATACATAAATCAACTAAAAGAATTAGCACAAGAAGAAAAAATATCAAGTAATATAGAAGTAATAGAAATAGCTAAATTTCCAGATATATTAACAATAAAAGTGGACGAAGAAGATGAAAAAATCAAACAAGAAATAATGCAAACAACACAAGAAGCAACAAACAAAATTATAGAAATGAAAAACATAGAAGGAGAAAAAATAGCACAAGACCTATTACAAAGAATAAGTAACATAGAAAACAAAATAATGGAAATATCTGAAAAATCTACTGGACTTATTCAAGAATATGTAGTAAAATTAGAAAAGAGAATACAAGAAATACTAAAAACAGAAAAAATAGACAAGTCAAGACTAGCACAAGAAGTTGTAATATATGCTGACAAATGTTCAATAGAAGAAGAAATAACAAGATTAAAAAGCCACATATATCAATTTAAAAACTTGATATCTAATAACGAAAACGAAACAATAGGAAAGAAACTAGATTTCATAATACAAGAAATGAACAGAGAAACAAACACAATAGGTTCAAAAGCCAATAATCTAGAAATAACAAATGGAGTTATAGATATAAAAACAGAATTAGAGGATATTAGAGAGCAAATACAAAATATAGAATAGAAGGGATGGAGTATTATGCAATTAATAAATATAGGATTTGGAAATATTGTTTCAGCAGACAGAATAGTGGCAATAGTAAGCCCAGAATCAGCACCAATAAAAAGAATGGTACAAGAAGCAAAAGACAATAAAACAGCAGTAGATGCAACATGTGGAAGAAGAACAAGAGCTGTAATAATAACAGACTCTGGACACATAATTTTATCAGCAGTACAACCAGAAACAGTAGCAGGAAGACTTGACAAAGACATAACAGCAACATCAGCACAATTACAAGAAGAAGACTAAAAAACAACATTAAAAATTAGAAAGTTAAAAAACTTTCATATAATAAAAAGTTGAATAGTAAAAATTAGGAGGTAAACAAAAATGATAGTAAAACCAACAGTTACAGAATTATTAAAGAAAGCTGACAATAGATATGAGCTAGTAATAGCTACTTCAAGAAGAGCTAGACAAATTGCAATGGGAGATGCACCTTTAACAAAAGTTAAAGAAGAATCACCAGTAACATTAGCAGCAAATGAAATAGCAGAAGGAAAAGTATCTATTGTAAGAGAAGAAAATGATGAAAAAACTGAAAATAATGAAACAGAAAACAAACAATAATAACAAAAATAAATAATCAAAACATAGTAAAAAGATAAAGGGGAAACAGATATGCTAGTAATATTATCAGGAGTTTCAGGAGCAGGAAAAGACACAATAAAAAAAGAATTAATAAAGAGAATGGAAGATATAATATCACTTCCATCTTTTACATCAAGAGAACCTAGACCAGGAGAAGAAGAGGGTGTACAATACCATTTTATAAGTAAAGATGAATTTAAAGAAAAAATTAAAAATGGTGAATTTTACGAATATGATTTACACCACGAAAACTATTATGGAACATCTAAAAAATTGATGAATGAAAAAATAGAAAGTGGAAAAATAATTGTAAAAGATATAGAAGTAAATGGAACAGAAAACTTAATAAAAAAATTAGGAAATGATACAAAACTAGTTACTATTTTCTTAAAAGTTGATAAAGAAGAACTAAAAAATAGACTTATAAACAGGGGAGATAATTTATCAGAAGCAGATATGCAACTAAGATTAAATAGATTAGAGTATGAAGAATCTAAAATTGGTTTGTATGATTATGTTATAAAAAATGATGATTTGGAAAAAACTGTTCAAATAATAATGACTATAATTGAAAACGAAAAAAAATTAGAAAACAACAAAAAATAGTAAAAAACCAAAGGTGGTAAAAAATGGGGCTATTAACAGTAATATATATATTAGTATTTTTAGTATTTGCATTAATATTATATGCAGTAATGCAACTAAAACTATTAGGCATAAAAGTAAAAGACTTTTGGGACTTTATAGAAGCAAACCAAATGCTAGACAAGCTAAATAGTTTTGCAAAACAATATCAATCAATGTCACCACAAGAACAAGTAATATACCTAGCAGAAGCAGAAAAAATATTTACAGCATTTGACAAAGTACCAGAAGAGCTATGGGATGAAGAATACGAAAAATATAAACAAGTACTAAAAAAATATAATGATATAAAAATGTTTAGATGGGCATCAAGTTAAAAAACAGTAAATTAATTATGAAAATGAAAAAATAGGGGGAAAAGAAAATGGCAGAAGAAAAGAAAACAAAAAAATTAAGTATATTTTTAAGAATAGTAATAGCACTATTGATAATATTAGTATTAATTGTAGGAGTAGCATTTTTCTATGTAAAAGGAAAATTAGATAAAATACAAAGAGTAGAATTACCATCAGACGAAGATTTAGGAATAACAGAAACAACAGCACAAAACTTAACAGGATACAGAAACATTGCCATTTTCGGAGTAGATAGTAGATCAGATGATTATGGAGTAGGAAACAGAAGTGATTGTATCATAATAGCAAGTATAAATAATGATACAGGAGCAATAAAATTAATATCAGTATATAGAGATACATATGTAAACATAGAAGGACATGGACTAGATAAAATAACACATGCATATTCATTTGGTGAAGCACCACTTGCAATAAAAACACTTAATACAAATTTAGATTTAAATATAAATGAATTTGTAACAGTAAACTTTGACTCAGTTGCAGAAGCGGTTGATCAATTAGGTGGAGTACAATTAACAATAACATCAGATGAAATAAAATATATAAATGAATATATAGACGCAACATCAAGAATAACAGGAAAAACATCTTCACACATAACACAACCAGGAACATACACAGTAGATGGAGTACAAGCAGTTTCATATTCTAGAATAAGATATACAGATGGTGGAGATTATAAAAGAACAGAAAGAATGAGAACAGTAATTGAAGCAATGTTTAGCAAATTAAAAACAAAGAGTATAACTGAAATAAACTCATTTGCAGATAAAATATTACCACATGTATATACAAATATATCAGCAACAGATATATTAGCAATGGTACCAAGCATGTCAAAATATAAAGTTACAGAAAGTATAGGATGGCCATATGATACAAAAGGAAAAACAATGGACAGATGGTATGGAATTCCTGTTACACTAGAATCAAATGTTACACAATTACATAAAGAGGCATTTGGAGAAGAAGACTATACACCATCAGACACTGTAAAATCAATAAGTGCAAACATTGTAAAGAAAACAGGATATACAAAATAAAATTAAAAACACTCCATATTTTATATATGGAGCTTTTTTAAGCATTACATTTGAAGGAGAAAAATATGGACTTAAAAATAAAAAGAATTCTATTTGGAATTTTAACAATAATAACATGTATAATAATATTTATATTTTCTAGTCAAAATGGAGAAAAATCTGGATTAACAAGTAGAGGATTTGTAAGAAAGATAGTTGAAATTACTGGAATTACAAATGATTTGAATGAAGAAGAAAAAGAAGAGGTAATAGAAAATTGCCAATTTATTGTTAGAAAATTAGCACATTTTTCAATATATGCTATATTGGGAATAAATATATTAGGGTTTGTTAATACATATAAAAATTTTAAATTTAAAAGTCAAATTGAAATAACATTATTTTCTGGTTTTTTATATGCAGTATCAGATGAATTTCACCAAATGTTTTCGGGTGGAAGAACTGCATCACCAAAAGATGTATGTATTGATACATTAGGGGTACTGTTTGGAATAGGAATTTTTTTACTTATAAAAAAATTGATAAAAATGACGTATACTAAAAGTTATATACAAAATAAATAAAGGTATTGACAAAAATAGACAAATTTCTTATAATATGTATAGTATAAGAAATAAAAATAAAAGGGATGAAAATTAAGATGGCTGAAAACGTTGAAATACTACACACACACACACACACACACACAGGTAGTTTAAATGATTATAAAAGTACATATATATAAAATTATTAAGGCAGGGATATTTACTATAACACTAACTGATACTGTTAGTGCATGGGATGTTACTGCCTATTACTCGTGCGAAAAAAATAGAAAAAAGTAAAAAAGTATTTTAAATAATTGATTTTTTATTTAAAGTATTATATAATTAAAAATAGAGTAAACTTATGATTTGAAAATAAGCTTAATAGGGGGATTTGAAGTAGTTATGAAAGTTATAAAAGATTATGGCTTTTCAAATGAACAAGCTATTAATGAGATAGTTTTAGAAAATGATACTATTAATAATAAAAAAATAGGTATATATATAGAAAAAGGCATTAAAAGAATATTTGATATTTTTGTTGGATTGATAGGAATATTATTATTAATACCAATAACAATAGGTATTTATATAGCAAAAAAAATATTAAAAGAAGATGACGGACCAATTTTTTATGATCAATTAAGAATTGGAAAAGGTGGTAAACATTTTAAACTATATAAATATAGATCGATGATAGTTGGAGCAGATGAAATATTAAAAGAATATTTAGCTAATAATGAAGAGGCAAGAATTGAATTTGAACAAAATCAGAAACTAAAAAATGATCCTAGAATAACTAAATTAGGAAATTTTTTAAGGAAGACGAGTTTAGATGAATTTCCACAATTTATAAATATTCTAAAAGGTGATATGAGCTTAGTTGGACCTAGACCGATTGTTGATAGAGAAATAGAATTGTTTGGAGATGAAATGAAAACCGTACATAGTGTTAGACCAGGTCTTACTGGTTATTGGGCTGCTAATGGAAGAAGCGATACAACTTATGAACAAAGAGTGAAAATGGAAGCATATTATGCAGAAAATTTTTCATTATTATTAGATATAAAAATTATAGTTAAAACAATAAAATCAGTAATAAAAAAAGAAGGAGCTGTTTAACAAATATATGGCATATGCTTTTTTATAATAAAATTTAGTTATTATAAATATGTCGATTTTTAAAAAATTAAGGAGAAGTGAATTTATGAAAGAAGAGTTAGTATCTATTATCACACCTGTTTATAAATGTGAAAATTTAATATCAAAAACTATAGAGTGTGTTTTAAATCAAACATATAAAAATTGGGAATTATTACTTGTTGATGATTGTACACCTGATAATTCTGCAAAAATAATCAAAGAATATTCTAAGAAAGATAATAGAATAAGATATTTTAAACTTGAAGAAAATAGCGGAGCAGCAGTTGCTAGAAATATAGCATTAAAAGAATCAAAAGGTAGGTTTATTGCTTATTTAGACGCAGATGATTTATGGAAAAGTGAAAAGCTAGAAAAACAAGTAAAATTTATGTTAGAAAATAATTATGCATTTACTTGCACAGATTATGAAAAAATTACTGAGGATGGAACAAGTTTAAACAAGATTATTAAGATACCTAAAAAAGTAAATTATAATTTATTTTTAAGAAATACTATAATTCAAACAGTTGGCGTAATGGTTGATACTAAAATAACTGGAAAAGAATTATTGCAAATGCCACTAATAAGAAGAAGACAGGATGCTGCAACTTGGTGTCAGTTATTAAAAAATGGTTTTGATTGTTATGAATGCCCTGAAAATTTATCTTATTATAGAGTGGTTAGTAATTCGTTATCTAGTAACAAATTTAAAGCAATAAAAATGAATTGGTATTGGTATAGAAAAATTGAAAAATTACCATTATGGAAAGCTTGCTTTTGTTTTATGGGCTATGCATTTAATGGAGTAAAAAAGAGAATATATTAAAAATAGGTGAAAAAAATGAAGAAAGTATTATTTATTGCTACTACTGCTGATAATAGAAATAGATTAGACGGTGAAACAATAAAGTGTAAACTATTAAGAGAATATTTAAATGACATAAAAGAAATTAAAGTATTTTGTGTTGATACAGATAATTGGAAAAAGCATATATTAAAATTAGTTTTTTTGATTATTTTTTATTATTTTAAAAGTGATGAAATAATTGTGTCTTCAGCTGATAAAGGAGCAAATATTGTTTTGAATTTTTTTAGAAAAATCAAAACAAAAAAGGATATTTATTATTTTGTAATTGGTGGATCACTTTCAAGAAATATTAAAGAAAAAGGATGGAATGTTGATACATATAAAGGCATTAAGCATATTTTTGTTGAGGCTAATACTTTAAAAGATGATTTAAATGAATTGCAGATTACAAATGTTGATGTTTTAAATAATTTTAGAAAAGTAAAAAAATTTAAAAGTAATTATATAAACGATGGTAAAATAAAATTTGTATATTTTGGCAGGGTTATTAAAGAAAAAGGCATTGAAGAAGCAATTAAATTAATAAAAAAGTTTAATTCAGAAAATATTGATTGCACATTAGACATTTATGGACAATGTAAGGGTGAATATTTAAGTGAAATTAAAAGTATGTTTGATGATAATATTTCATATCATGGAGAAATAAAACCTGATAGTAAAACTGAATATGAAATTTTATCAAAATATGACGTTTTCATTTCCAACAGAATATCCAGGTGAATGCTTACCAGGGGCTTTAATAGATTGCTATATATCTGGATTAGCAGTAGTAGCTTCAAATTGGAGATATGCGAAAGAATATATTTTGGAAAATGAAAATGGAAAAATATTTGAATATAAAAATTATAATGATATGTATAAAAAAACATTAGAAATGATTAATGATAATTCTATTTTAAAATATAAAAAGAAATCAAAAGAGTTATCTAAGAATTATATTCTTGATAATTTATTAAAAAAATTTAAAGAAGAACTTTTGGAGGATATTGAATGAAAATATTAAAATTACTTCAAAGATGGTTAAATATGCTTACGGGAAAAAGTGCATTTCATGTTAAACAAGGGGAAGGAAAATATTATTCAAAAACAGAAATTAAAGGTTATTATAATGATTTAACTAATAAAGTATCAGAAAGTATCATTTTAGATAAAGATGGAATTCCTAGAAATATTACAATTGCTAATGTTGAAACATATTTTCCAATAACTATATTTCAATATGCATTGGGTTTATATGATTTATATATAGAAAATAATGATAAAAAAAATCTAAGCAAATTTATAAATATTGCGGATTGGGCTATAAAAAATATTGATGATGAGGGTATGTGGGATTGTATGGAAACATTAAAAGATAAAGCACATCAAACTCAGTCTGCAATGTGTCAAAGTGAAGGAGCATCGGTTTTATTAAGAGCATATGTAGAAACAAATAACGAAAAATATTATTTAAATGCTAAAAAAGCAATAGACTTTATGCTAAAAGATATTAAAGATGGTGGAACTACTTTATATGAAAATGAAAATATTATTTTCCAAGAATATGTTTCAAAGTATAATTTATCAGTATTAAATGGATGGATTTTTTCTATATTTGGCCTTTATGATTTTACCTTAATTAATAAAGACGAGAAATATAAAAATATATTAAATAAATCAATAAAAACTATGTCTATAATGTTAAAAAAATACGATAGAAGAATTTGGTCAAATTATGATGCAAGAGGGACTATAGCTAGTCCTGCTTATCACGATTTACACATTATGCAATTAAGATTATTATATAAATTATTTAATATTAATGAATTTAAAATTTATGCAAATAAATGGGAAAAATGTCAAAAATCAAAAATAAAGAAAACAATGGCAATATTAATTAAGTTAAAGCAAAAAATTTTTAAAAATAATTATTACGATATAAATACAAGTTTAGTAAAGTGAGGAGATTAAAGTGAAAAATATTGAAATGTTTGTTGTAAGTCACAAAGATTTATTTTTAAAGATTCCAGAAAATTACAAAGTTATTGGTGTTGGAAAGTATGGAATGGATAATAGAGAAAATATACTATCAGATTGTACAGGTGATAACATTTCTAAAAAAAATCTAAATTATTGTGAGTTAACAGCGATATATTGGTTATGGAAAAACTATGATTTACCAAATTACATTGGTATATGCCACTATAGGAGATTTTTTGTAGATGGCATAACATCAAAGATATTTGAAACTAAAAAAATAGAAAGAATAATGGAGGATTATGATGCAATATTACCCAAAAAGGTAAAAGAAAAACCGGATGTTTGGACTTATTTTGCCAATAGTATTAGTGGAAAAGAAAAAGATTTAATAATATTAGAAAATCTTATAAAAAATGAGTATAATGACTATTTTCAAGCATTTGAAGATGTTATGCATTCGCAATCTGCAAGCTTTTGTAATATGGCGGTAATGAAAAAGGATGATTTTAATAAATATTGTAAATGGCTGTTTGAATTGTTGGAAAAATATGAAAGCTTGGTTGACTTAAAAGGGTATTCGAAACAAGAACAACGTATTTATGGGTTTATGTCTGAATTTTTATTGAATGTTTGGATGAAAAAGGAAAATAAGAATATTAAATATGTAAATTCTATGCTATTTACGGAAAATAAATTTAAAAATTTTTTAAAAAAAATAAAAGTATTCATGAAAGGTATTTTTTACAATGATTAGTAAAGATAAATTAAATATTATTTTACAATATTTACTTGCTTTTTTTATTATATTGGACAGTAGAAGTGTTTTTTCACATTTTGTTGATGGAAATTTAGGAAAAATTTTTACCATTTGTATAATTTTAATATCACTAGTAATCTTTTTATTAAATTATAATTATAGAATAAAAAAAAGGGTATTAGTATTTCTTGGATTTTATTTAATATATATAATGCTATTTTTCTTTATAAATGTAAATAATTATAAAATAAGTTTTCTTAATATTTTTTTATTTTTATTTCCAATATCTTTTTTTACATTTTGTGTATATAGTAAAAAAGAAATAGAAAATTTTTTTAAAGCCTATGTAAATATTATTATTGCAATTGCAAGTATTTCGTTATTTTTTTTCTTTCTAGGATCTTTAACTAATATTATACCAACGAATGTTACTAAAGTTATAGACTGGGGAAAAAATACAACTATAAATGGGTACTTTTATCTACATTTTAATACACAAACGACAGTTATGTTTGGAAAAACAATGCTTAGAAATACAAGTATATTTGTTGAAGGCCCTATGTTTGCTTTACATCTTATGTTTGGAATGGCATTATCCTTATTTTTTAAGAAAAAAATAATAAATAAATATTCTATGCTATTATCTGCTTTTTTATCCATATTGGCTATTATCACATCATGTAATGATGATAAAGATGAGATGAACTACTATCATAGGGTAAAACCTATAAAAAGTATCTATTTTATCAACTTTATCTATTACAGGTTTACTATTTTGTTTATTTTTATTATTTTATAAATATACTTTTTTTAATAAAAGTAAAATTAAAATAATAATATTACCAATTGTATTTTTGAGTATTTTAACTGTAGGAACAACTTTTTTTAATGATAAGCAAGAATCTAACTCATATAATATAAGAAATGATGATTATGTTGCTGGCTTTAATGCATTTAAAGACCATCCTGTATTTGGTAGTGGATATTTGAATAATAGTATAGCTATAAAATATATGAGTAAGTATAGAATGTATAATACTGGGTTATCTAATTCTTTTATTATAGTATTAGTACAGGGAGGTATATATTTAACAGTATTCTATTTATTACCTATATTTTTAGGACTTAAAAATTTAATTTGCTCAAAAGGAAAAAAATTATTTTTAATTGAAATTTTAACATTACAATTATATTTAATGTTTACATGTGCATATCAATATACGTCGTTAATGATAATATTTTTAGCATTTGATTATTATCTATTAATATTTTATAAAAAAAGTAATGAATTAAAAGAAACATTTTTTGAGGAGGATGCAAAATATGAAATATGATTATTTAATCGTTGGAGCAGGATTATTCGGTGCTACATTCGCAAATCTAGCTAAAAAAGATGGAAAGAAAGTATTAGTTATTGAGAAAAGAAGCCATATAGCAGGAAATATATATACTGAAGATGTTGAAGGCATTCAAGTTCATAAATATGGTGCTCATATATTTCATACAGATTATAAAGATGTATGGGAATATGTTAATTCATTTTTAGAATTTAATAGATATACTAATTCACCAGTAGCAAGAATAGGTAATGAAATCTATAATATGCCATTTAATATGAATACGTTTTCAAAAATTTGGGATGATGTATTTACGCCAGAAGATGCATTAAGACATATTAATGAAGAAAGAAAAGAAATGGAAGGAAAAGAACCATCTAATCTTGAAGAGCAGGCAATATCTTTGGTAGGGAGAACCATATATGAAAAACTGGTAAAAGGATATACTGAAAAACAATGGAATAGAGATTGCAAAGATCTGCCTGCATTTATTATTAAAAGATTGCCAGTAAGGCTGACTTATGATAATAATTATTTTAATGATAAATATCAAGGAATACCAATTGGTGGATATACTAAATTAGTCGAAAATATGTTAAAGGATATAGAAGTTAAATTAAATACAGATTATTTAGAAAATAAAAAATATTTTGACACTATTGCTGATAAAGTAATTTATACGGGGCCAATAGATGAATATTTTAATTATTCACTAGGAAAACTTGAATGGAGATCTTTAAAATTTGATACTCAAATTTTAAATGAAGTAAACCATCAGGGAAATGCAGTAGTAAATTATACTGGTCATGAAGTTGACTATACTAGAGTAATAGAACATAAACATTTTGAATTTGATACTACAAGTTCAAAGACAGTAGTTACATATGAATACCCAGCAGATTATAAAGAAGGTATGGAAAAATATTATACGATTAATGATAATAAAAATAATGAAATTGCTGAAAAATATAGAGAACTTGCCAAAAAGGAAGATAATGTAATATTTGGAGGAAGACTTGCTGAATATAAATATTATGATATGGATGATGTAATAAAATCTGCTTTTAACTACTTTTATTATTTGAAGAGGTAAAAAATGAGAAAAAGAATTGAATGGATTGATTTATTAAAAGTTATGGCATGTTTTCTTGTTGTACTGTTACATTCTATTAATTATGGATTAAATGGCAACGAATATGTAAATGGTTTATGGATATATTATTTAGGAAGCATAGCAATTCCAATATTTTTTATGATAAATGGATATTTACAACTAGATAGAAATTTGAGCTATAAGTATATAATTAGTAAAATTATAAAAATATTTATTATTACAATATTTTGGTGCTCTGGATTATATTTAATAAAATATATTTTACACGATGAAATAAATAATTATTTTGTTGACGTATTTGGAAGTTTAATGCAAAAAGGCATATTGCCACATTTATGGTTTTTAGGAACATTAATTATAATAAATTTATTTTTACCACTACTTCATAAAATATATAATATGAAACATTTTAAAATAGTTTTAATTGGATTGTTTTTTATAAATATATTTTTGGATTTAACTTTTATTTACTTGTATAAAAAATGTAATTTTATTTTAAAAGATAATATTATTCAAACTTTTAGATTGTGGAATTGGATGTTATACTTCTTTATTGGTGGTGGAATAAAAAAATATAGTTATAATATTAAGTTAAATAATAATTTGTTGTATTTTGTTACAGCTTGTTCAATTATAATTATGATTATGTATGAATCATTTTTTTCATATAAATTATATGGTAATTTATATGCTGAATCATTTTATGGATCTATATTTGTTATAATTAGTTCAACCTTAATATTTATTTGTTTTAGTAGGATTAAGATTGAAAATAAATTTATTACAAAATTATCATCATTAACGATGGGGGTTTATATTATTCATGTTACAATACTTAGAGTAATTACAAAATTATTAACATTTAATAATAATTATTTAAATATTATATGTTTATTAATGACTTTTATAATTTCTTGTATAATAAGTTATGTGATTTCTAAGATACCAAAAGTTAAGGAATTAATTAAATTATAATGGGAGGAAAAATGGAACAAAAAAGCGTTGCCAGAAATTATATATATAATTTATCATATCAAATATTAGCAATAATAATACCTTTAATAACAACTCCGTATCTATCCAGAGTATTAGGCGCAGAAAATATTGGAATATATAGTTATACATTATCAATAACTACTTATTTCATATTATTTGGATCGCTGGGGAGTGCTATGTACGGACAACGTGAAATAGCATATGTTCAAAAAAGTATAAAAAAAAGAAGTATAATATTTTATGAAATTTTTATAATGAGATTAATTACATTGTTTATTTCTTTATTAATATTTTATTTTACATTTTGTTTAAATGGGCAATATACAACATATTATAAAATCTTAATACTCGAAATTATTGCTAATGCAATAGATATAAGTTGGTTTTTTCAAGGATTAGAAGAATTTAAAAAAACTGTTGTTAGAAATATGTTAGTAAAATTAATAAGTGTTATTTGTATTTTTGTATTTGTGAAAACATCAAATGATTTGAATAAGTATTTTATAATATATGTTTTATCAACACTTTTAGGAAATTTTTCTTTATGGATGTATATTTCAAAATATATAAATAAAATTGATTTAAAAGAGTTAAAAATAATACGACATATAAAACCTATGATGATGTTATTTATTCCACAAATTGCTACTCAAATATACACTGTATTAGATAAAATAATGATAGGTACAATTGTAAGTGATAAATCAGAAGTTGGTTATTATGAGCAAGCACAAAAAATAATAAAACTATTAATGACTATTGCTACATCACTTGGAACAGTCATGTTACCTAGAATTGCTGCAACGTATGCAGAAGGAAATAATAAAAAAGTTAAAGAATATATGAATAAGTCATTTGCATTTATAATGATGATTGCTTTTCCACTAATGATGGGGATAATTAGTGTTGCATATAAATTTGTTCCTGTTTTTTATGGAGATGGCTATGATAAAGTTGCGCCTTTATTGTGTATAATAAGTCCAATAATTATTTTAATAGGTTTGAGCAATGTTACAGGAACACAATATTTATTACCAACTAAACAACAAAATAAATATACATTATCTGTTATCATTGGAGCATTTATCAATTTTATATTTAATTTTATTTTTATTAAAAATTTAGCTTCTATTGGAGCGTCAATTGCAACTGTCATTGCAGAGCTTTCTGTAACATTAACACAGTTTATTTTAATAAGAAAAGAAATAGAAATAAAAGATGTATTCAAAATTTCTTATAAATATATTATTTCGTCAATAATAATGTTTGCTTTTAGCATAATTATTGGGTATTTTATTTCTAATAATATTTTTTCAATTATAGTGCAAGCAATTAGCTCAATATGTATCTATTTTGCTTTATTATTATTGATGAAAGATGATGTAATTTTTGATGGAATATCAATGATTAAAGAAAGAGTAAGAAAATAATAATTGAAAGGAAGAAAAAAATGAAAATTGCAGTAGCAGGAACAGGTTACGTAGGATTATCACTAGCTACATTATTAAGTCAAAATAATGAAGTTATAGCATTAGACGTAATACCTGAAAAAGTAGAAAAAATAAATAATAGAATTTCACCAATAAAAGATGAATATATAGAAAAGTATTTTAAAGAAAAATCATTAAACTTAAAAGCTACACTTGACTATAAAGAAGCATTTGAAAAAGCAGAGTTTGTTATAATAAGTACACCAACAAATTATGATGAAGAAAAAAACTTCTTTGACACATCAAGCGTTGAAGACATAATAAAAAAAGTTATTAGCATGAATGACAATAATATTACAATGGTGGTTAAATCAACAATTCCAGTAGGATTCATAGAAAGTGTTAAACAAAAATATAATATAAACAACATTTTCTTTTCACCTGAATTTTTAAGAGAAGTAAAAGCATTATATGACAATTTATATCCTTCAAGAATAATCGTAGGAGAAAAAAATGAAAAAGCAAAACAATTTGCTAATTTATTAATTGAATCAGCAGAAAAAAATAATATAGAAACATTGTTTATGAATAGTACAGAAGCAGAAGCTGTAAAACTATTTGCAAATACGTACCTTGCACTTAGAGTAGCATATTTTAATGAATTAGACACATATGCTTTGACAAAAGGATTAAATAGCAAAGACATTATTAAAGGAGTATGCTTAGATCCTAGGATTGGTGATCAATATAACAATCCATCTTTTGGATATGGAGGATATTGCTTACCAAAAGATACAAAACAGTTATTAGCAAACTATAAAGATGTTCCTCAAAATTTAATAGAAGCTATTGTAAATTCTAATAAAACTCGTAAAGATTTTATTACAGAGGAAATTATAAGAACTAAACCACAAGTTGTAGGTATATATCGATTAACTATGAAAACAGGTTCTGATAATTTTAGAGCAAGTGCAATACAAGATATTATTAAAAATTTAAGAGCAAATAATATAGAAGTTATTATTTATGAACCAACATTAACTAAAAATGAATTTAATGGTTTTAAAGTAATAAATGATATAAATGAATTTAAAATGAAATCTTCTATAATATTAGCTAATAGGGAAGAAAGTTTGTTAGATAATGTAAAAGAAAAAGTTTATACAAGAGATTTATTTTCAAGAGATTAAGCTGAAAAATGAAATAATTTTAAATAAAAATAACTCAAAATATAATATTTTGAGTTATTTTTATTTAAAAAACACCATTTTCCAAAATTTGACAAAATTTTTAAAAGAGTGTATTATAACTACAACAAGGAGCGATTTTTAATGGAAGAAAATATAGAATTGTGCTATTTCAGGTTAGAAAAAGACAAATACATAAATGTGCATGATGCCAAAGAAAAAATTGTAGG
>ENA-OOSV01000423-OOSV01000423.1-human-gut-metagenome-genome-assembly--contig:-NODE-423-length-20243-cov-9.038191_pt1 | contig 20243 bp, 25 predicted proteins | sample MGYA00241179_ERZ501216 | MGnify/ENA primary metagenome ERZ501216 (study PRJEB25962, sample SAMEA2042498) | human gut metagenome | biome: human gut; feature: human-associated habitat; material: faeces...
GCAACCCGACATTATCGAGCATTTTGGCAACGCAGATGCCGTGCCGCAGCCGCCGGAGTGGTGCTTAAGCCGTAAGGCGGAAATTGTGCGGTGTTGCCTTAGCAAAGGCTCATCGTCCCCTACAAATTGACGTCAGGCACATCACAAAATTTATAATGCACAAGCAAGGCAAGGTTGCGGCGGGACGAAGGGCATCCCGCCCTACAGGACAATTTCTATGTTTGCAGCACATAATAAACATTCTGCACGCCTTACCCATGCAGTTTTCTTGTTATATATTTAGGGGCACACTGTCTCTTCCTGCGTTTTTTCCCCCCGGAATGTTCCACGTGGAACATTCCGGGGGGATTTTTTGTGTTTTTGGGGGTTAGGACTTCCACAAAAGGGGCTGCTGTGTTATAATAAATAAGTTCTTAGCGGTTCCAAACGATACATGGAGGGTAAAATGGCAAAAGTAATTGCAATCGCAAACCAAAAGGGCGGCGTTGGCAAAACGACCACCTGCGTCAACCTTTCTTCCTGCGTGGCTGCGCTGGGCAAAAAGGTTCTCGTGGTTGACCTTGACCCGCAGGGCAATACCACCTCGGGTTACGGCGTTGCAAAAAAAGGCCAGCAATCCAACATTTACACCTGCCTGATCAACGATGATGACATCCGGCAGGCCATCGTTCACACCAAGTTCAACGCAGACCTGATTGCTTCCAACACGCAGCTGGCCGGTGCTGTGGTGGAGCTGGTGGAGCTGCCCCGGCGCGAAAACCGCCTGCGCAGCATCCTGGCACCGCTGATTCCTTTGTACGATTATGTGTTCATTGACTGCCCGCCCTCGCTGGATCTGCTGACCGTCAACGGTCTTTGCGCCTGCGATACGGTGCTGATCCCCATTCAGTGCGAGTATTATGCGCTGGAGGGGCTTTCGGAGCTGATGAATACCTTAAAGATCGTGCGCAAAAAATACAACCATTACCTGGACATTGAGGGCGTGGTGTTCACCATGTACTCCGGCCGGTTCAACTTAACCATGCAGGTGGTTGCACAGGTCAAAAAGTACTATGGCAACAAGGTTTACAAAACTGTTGTGCCGCGCACCGTGCGCCTTTCGGAAGCGCCCAGTTTTGGTATGCCCATCAATTTTTACGAGCCGAACGGCAAAGGCAGCGAAGCCTATATGGCCATGGCGCGTGAATTTTTGGAAAATAACGAGCGGGAATGACCCTGGTTTTCCTGTTTGGGAAAGGGAAGTGTGTGAATGGCAAAACGCAAATTGGGCGGCCTTGGCAAAGGGCTGGACAGCCTGTTTGAGGACCTGCCCATGACCGAAGATGCTAGCCCGGATCTGACCCGCCTGCCTGTGCGGGAGATTGAGCCGGACCCCGACCAGCCGCGCAAGAACTTTGACGAAGACGCCATGGCGGCTCTGGCAGAGAGCATTGGCGAAAACGGCCTGCTGCAGCCCATTGCGGTGCGCGCCAAAAAGACCGGGCCGGGCTATGTGATCATTGCGGGTGAGCGCCGCTGGCGTGCCGCGCGCATGGCCGGGCTGGATGAAGTTCCGGTTTTGATCAAAGAAGTTACCGATGAACAGGCCGCTGCGCTGGCCCTGATTGAAAACTTACAGCGCGAGGACCTGGACCCCATTGAAGTAGCCGAGGGCTGCAAAAAGCTGATCGAGCGCTATGGTTTAACGCAGGAAGAAGCCGCCAAGCGGCTGGGCAAAAGCCGCAGCGCCATTACCAACGCCATGCGCCTGCTGAACCTGCCGGAGTATGTGCGGGATCAGGTGCGGACAGGGGATATCAGTGCGGGCCATGCCAAGGCGCTGTTAAGCCTTGGCTCACCGGAGCAGATGTCCGCCGCGGCGGACCAGATCATTGCCAAGGACATGAGCGTGCGCCAGGCCGAAGCTTTGTGCCGCAAAATGTCCAAGCCGCCGAAGCCCGCCAAGGAAGAGGATGCCTTTACCCGCCCGGTGCTTGCCGTGGAGGTGGAGGGTGCCCTGAAAGAGACCACCGGCAGCGAAGTGCATGTGGACTACAAGGGCGGCAAGGGCATGCTGCACATTGCATTTTATTCTGATGCGCAGCTGCAGCAGTTCGCCGGGCTGCTGGGGCAGTATGACCCTGAGCAGGCCGCCGAGGCGGCTGATCCGTCCGGTGAGGACGAGGCATAACTCTTTCATTTTATTACTTTAGATTTCAGGCATTTGCAAAATTACAAATAGAGGAAAGGATTTTGAATCATGCTGGATATTCGTTTTGTGCGTGAGCACCCCGATGAGGTCAAGGAGAACATTAAAAAGAAGTTTCAGGATGCCAAGCTGCCGCTGGTAGACGAGGTCATCAATCTGGATGCCGAGTACCGCGCCGCCATTGGCGAGGGTGACACCCTGCGCGCCAACCGCAACAAGCTTTCCAAGCAGATCGGCATGCTGATGGGCCAGGCTAAAAAGGACCCCAGCAAGGCCGCCGAAGCCGAGGAGATCAAGAAGCAGGTGACCGCACAGGCTGACCGTCTGAAAGAGCTGGAAACCAAGGAAGCCGAGCTGCAGGACAAGATCCGCGACATCATGTACACCATCCCGCAGATGATCGACCCCAGTGTGCCCATCGGCCCGGACGACAGCTGCAATGTGGAAGTACAGCGCTTTGGCGATCCTGTTGTGCCGGATTATCCCATCCCGTACCATGTTGACATCATGGAAAGCTTTGACGGCATTGACCTGGATGCCGCTGGCCGCGTTTCCGGCAACGGCTTCTACTATCTGCTGGGCGACATTGCCCGCCTGCACGAAGCTGTTCTGGCTTACGCCCGCGATTTTATGATCGACAAGGGCTTCACCTATGTCATCCCCCCGTTCATGATGCACGGCGATGTGGTGAAGGGCGTTATGTCCTTCCCCGAAATGGATGCCATGATGTACAAGATCGAGGGTGAGGACCTGTACCTGATCGGCACTTCTGAGCACACCATGATCGGCCGTTTCATTGACCAGACCCTGGACGGCACCAAGCTGCCCCTGACCCTGACCAGCTACAGCCCCTGCTTCCGCAAGGAGAAGGGTGCCCACGGCATTGAGGAGCGAGGCATTTACCGCATCCACCAGTTCGAGAAGCAGGAAATGATCGTCGTCTGCAAGCCGGAGGACAGCATGAGCTGGTACGACAAGCTGTGGCACAACTCTGTTGAGCTGTTCCGCTCTATGGAGATTCCCGTTCGCCAGCTGGAGTGCTGCTCCGGCGACCTGGCTGACCTTAAGGTGAAGAGCTGCGACATTGAGGCTTGGAGCCCGCGTCAGCAGAAGTACTTTGAGGTTTGCAGCTGCTCCAACCTGGGCGATGCCCAGGCACGCCGTCTGCGCATCCGCTACAAGGATGAGAATGGCAAGACCCAGCTGGCCCATACCCTGAACAACACCTGCGTTGCCCCGCCGCGCATGCTGATTGCTTTCCTGGAGAACCACCTGCAGGCTGACGGCACCGTGACCATTCCGGCTGTTCTGCAGCCGTACATGGGCGGCAAGACCGTGCTGGTACCGAAGGAGAAGTAATTTTCTTTTTGGAGTTGTTTTCCAGCCTTTTTTGAAAAAAGGCTGGGCGAAAAACTTTAATCAGACCAAATATAAAAAGCCCCGTGTGAGGGGAAAGGGAACAGGCGCAGGCCTGTTGAGCTTTCCCCGGCACGGGGCTTTTGGGGGGTCAGCCTTTTTCAAAAAGCTGGGCCGCCGAAACAAAACGGAAATTGCAAAACAAAAATCTCAGCCGTGCGGTATCCTACCTGCACAGCTGAGATTCTGTTTTGTGTCTGTTTTTATTGCGGTTACTCTTCCTCTTTCCAGTGCTTCAGCTGGGAAAGGTAAGTATCAAACTGGGCGCGGCAAACGGCGGCGGGGGCGTTATCCGGGTTGGGCATATGTGCCATCAGATAATCCAGCAGGGAATCTTTGGTGGGATAGGCGAACTGGCCATCGGCATAGCACCACTTACAATAATCCTCGTTAAAGGCACCATCCGGCCCTTTGCTCAAGGTGGAATCATCCAGCGGCATGCCGCAGCACTGGCAGACCAGGGTGCGCGGGCTGCCCAACAGGGTGTTGATGGAGACATCAAACAGCTGGGACAGCAGTTTCAGAGTTTCGGTGTTGGGCACGGTTTCGCCGGTATCACATAGTTAAAGATATTGGTGTCATTCAATCAATTTTGCCGATAAAGCGGTAGTAAATCTCAATCTCCTGATCTCGCATCCCATCCGCACCTTTGGTGGCCTCGTGAATCACAATCTTCTCAATCAGGGTATTGAGAAGTTCAGCGGTCAGTTCTGTGGGATTGGCGTACTGCTTGATGAGAGCGACCCACTTTTCGGCATCCAGGGCAGTTTGCTGTTCTGCGGACAGCTCCGCTTGCAAACAGCTGATCTTTTCCTCCAGCTCCAGCTGTTCTGCCTGGTACTTTTTCGTCAGCAGATTGAAGTTATACTCGGTGATACGTCCGATAGACCAGTCCTCATACATTCGGACGAATTTTCCGTCCACTTCTGCCTTGCGCTTTTCCGCCCGTTTCAGCTCGGATTCCTGACGCTTGGCGGCAGTCATGCGTTCCCGGTCACCGTTTTTCAAAATCTGCTGCAAGAGCTTTTCTTCGCTCAGCTGCGCCCGATGGGACCAATACTGGATTCTGGACAGCACATAGACATAGAGCGTGTCATAGCGGATATAATGCGCCGAGCATTGTGTCCCCATCTGTCCGTACTGACTGCAAGTGAAATGGCTGTACGGTGTTTTGTTCTGCCGGTTCGTGCCGAAGCGCATAGACCAGCCACAATCTGCACATTTTACAAGCCCGGCGAAAATCTGCGTTGTGGCATCCTTCTGCTGCCGTCTGCGGCTGGCAATCTGCTTTTGTACCTGCTCAAACACATCCCGGCTGATGATCGCCTCATGGGTATTTTCCACCCGAATCCATTCTTCTTTCGGCTTACGCACCTTTTTCTTGTTTTTATAAGAGATATTGGTCTGCTTATTGTGTACACTGTTGCCGATATAGGTTTCGTCTTGCAGGATACTTTTGACCTGAGCAATCGTCCAGGCATACGATTTTTCTTCCGGCACATTGGCGTAGATATTGGCGAAAGTTCCGTACCGTTGATAATTGAGCCAGCCCGCAGTCAGGACTTTCTCTGCAATCAGGGTCTTGGTGATCTTCGCCGCACCTGCTCCATGAAACGCAAGGTCAAAGATTTTCTCGATGATCCAGCGGGTTTCTTCGTCTATGGCCAAAGTGTTTTTGACTTCGGGATGGCGGATGTATCCCAGCGGCGCATAGGCAAAAGTGCGTTCTCCGGCAGCAAATTTGGCACGGAGCGCCGTTTTCACCTTGCGGCTGGTATCCTTTGCGAACCATTCGTTAAAAAGGTTCTTGAACGGCACAAAATCCGAAAGTCCTTTTTCGGTGTCCTCGTTTTCGGCCACAGCAATGTAGCGAATCTGCTTTTCCGGGAACACAAATTCCAGATAATAGTCCATCATCACGTGTTCACGGCCAAAGCGACTGAGATCTTTGGTAATGATGCAGTTGACCTTTCCGGCCTCCACATCATCCATCATCCGCTGAAAGCTGGGACGCTCGAAGTTCGTTCCACTCCATCCGTCATCGACATACTCGCCATACACCGAAAGGCCATGTTCCTTTGCGTACTGCTGCAAAATAGTGCGCTGGGTCTCAATGCTCACGCTGTCGCCATAGTTTTCGTCATCACGGCTGAGACGCATATAGAGTGCGGTATTGTAAGGTTGTTTCACGGTAAAAATCCTCCTTCTAATCGAAACAACCCACGCTTACAATACTTCTGCTTTTATTATACCGTAAGCGTAGGTGTGGTTCAACGACATTTTGTTGTGGAATGGGTTTATCCAGCGTTGCGGGCAGCATACTGGATCACATTTTCAATCAGCTTGTCCATGGGTTTGCCTGCCTGGGAGAAATGCTCGGATACCCGAATCCGGGTATTGCCGCAGTAAAAATATTGAATGCCATCCGGCTCTGTGACATAGACCGAGGTGTTTTCCAGTGTCGGTTCGGGTTCATCCTCCCATCTGCGCTATTCTTCCAGAGTTTCCAGCGGCGGCTCAAAAATCGGTTCAAAGCAGGATTCAATATCGATTTCGGCACAAGCGTTAATCAGCTTTTCCGAAGGAGCATTATCGAGCACCAGCTTATTGAGTTTTGTTGTCAGATTGGTCATAAGCAAAAATTCCTTTCTGTTAAAGTTCCATATCTTGCGACTTGCGGCGGGAAGGCTGATCGTGCTGCCTTGTTTGCCAGGTACGGGTCAAAATAGCATCAAGAAAAGCCCGCACCTTTTCGGGTGCGAGCTTGACAGCTTCCAGATAAGGCCGTACCTGTTCTTTTAGCGATTCATATCGCTGTTTCCAGACAGCGGCACTCTTTTGCGCTTGTTGCAGCTTATCTTCCAAGCGGCTGTTTTCTGCCTTGGCAAGAATCCCATTGACCGCATAATCCTTGAGTGTGCTGCACTCGGATGGGGTCAGAGCGATATTGCCGGTGATCGTCTTTTTCCCCATGGAGCGGATTTCCTGTACGGTCAGGGCGGTGGTGCGCTGTTCTTTGGTCTGCTTTTGCAGGGATTGCAGTTCCTTCTGCTTTTTCTCAACGGCAGCCTGTGCAGTGTCCAGTGCCTGCTCCGTCTGAGCGATTTGAGCGGTCACATCTTCCAGCCGCTGCTGCTCCTGTGCCACTTTGAACTGGGTCACAGTCAGATGTTCTTCGGTGCTGCCACGCTCTCCACGCTCCACATCGGTATATCCGGCAGCTTTCATATAGTTGAAGAAATCGTCTTGCAGGACACTGTATGATGTCCGCAGGACTTTCTTCCCCTTGGAGGTCAGAAGCGGATTACCCTGCTCATCCAGAGCTACCTTGGATTCCCACTTTTTACTGCGGCTGACCTGCATGATGGTCTCCTTGACTGTGCCCACAAGGGACTTGTCCTTGCACCGCTTTGACCAGAGAATCTGTTTTTCCACCACCGGGATATAGACCACGTGAAGGTGGTAGTGATACACATTCTGCCCCAGAGCTTCCGACATGGCCCGGTTGCGTTCATCGGCGTGCATGACGGCAGAGAGGATATACTGCTCACCGCCCACGATCTCCACGGCTGCTTTGTATGCGTCGGTGTAGAACTGCTTGGCATATTCGTAGCCGCCGTGATTGTGGAAGTAAGCGGAGTTCACATCAAAAATCAGCTCCCCATATTTCACCGCATCGGCTTTCAGGCCACGGGTGGAGATGACGCCATCGGCAATCATCTGATCGAACATAGCGGCATAGCTGTCGGTGGGAGCTTTGAAGTGAATATTCCGGTAGGTCTGGGTGGTATCAATATCCTGGTTGGAGTAGCTGTCCTTTTCTCGTTCGTTGTGCTCCTGAACCTTCGCCACATCATCAAGGGTGGGCAAGTCCTGGTTACGGGCAAAGGTGCGGTCGATTCCGTCATTTCTGGCCATACAAATCAGCTCCTTTCCATTGTGCGGCAGACGGCTGGGGGACGAGGATGCACTTCCTGCGGGAAGTGTAATAACCCACTATGACACTTTCATCCCAGAGGGCTGCAAAGTGCCGTGGGCTCTCCGAGGGGGAATGCGGCATCTGCGGATGCCTTGCCGCCTTTAGAGGCTTGTGTGTGGCACCCAAATCCTCAAAAGGCGGTGTGACCGACAGCATCTCCGCAATCTCGATTGCTTCATTTCTGCCACTCACAGGCAGAGCAGATTTTGCAAATCCACTCTGCCATCCATCTCCAAATCTGCGGATTTTTCGATGGGGACGGGAGATGCGGTGGGTAAGAACGGCGGACATCATTTGTCCCTCCGCTTTTGCCATACGAGATCATAGCCAAGGGCATCGGCGAGCTGTACCGCCTCCACATACCGCAGAGACTCCCGCTGGAGCTTGTTGGACAGGTTGGAAACGCTGTCGCTCCAGCCGTAATCCTCAGAAAGCCGGTCAACGACTTCCTGCATCGTGTATCCGGAACGCACAATGTACGACTTGATTTCATTTCTCAAATTGGATTTCATAGAAAACACCTCATTCTTTCATGAAATGGTTTTACCGTGGAGCATACACGCTGCATGGTACAGTAAATCTTGATTGCTTCTTAAAAGTCATTCAGGATTGCGCCTGTGAAGAACTGTCCGAAACAGTATCCCATCGACTTTGCGATTAGGTGGGCTTACAAGCGAAATAGTGAAAATAGGCACCTTTCCGCATACTACCATCACCATTCTGTAAATCACCGAATGATGATTTGTGCTCTGCTTATGGTAGTGTTTTTCACTGTTTGCACAACCATTGATCGGGAAGTGCGGATTTTAGAGCGCCCGCTGAGCCGAACAATAAAAAATGAACTTCGATTTTTTTCGTTCGTGCGTTCCTTCGTTCCACAGGCTGTACCCGGTCAGGAACGCATGAACGCACGAACAGAAAGTTTTGATGTTCCGTTACAACTCCATAGGCGAGAGCAGAACATAAATGCCCATATATCCCCGGCACCGTTTTCCACCGCCGATGTGTAGATTGTTGACCGGCTCCAAATGGTAGCGTTCAGCATTCTGGCTGAGCTGGTTTGCGAAGCTCTTTGGTGACAGTGGGTTTTCGGCGTTGTCCTCACACCACCGCTTATAGGCTGCATACAGATTTTTGGTGCTGGCTTCATAATCGGCCTTGAATGCCACATAACCCTCAGAATCGAGAAAGTCCAGAATGTTGTTGGCATCCCGAACTGCGGAAGTGATATTGTCCTTGGCTCTCTGGCTGATGGTGAAGTGATAGTGATTGGCGATCAGCCGCCGCAATCCCTCCAGCATCCAGAGGAAGATTCCCTCTTTTTCGGCAATCAATTTCTCAGCAAGAAACGGGTCATCGAACCGATCCACAGGCTTATCTTTGGTGGTCAGAATGATCTGACGGCGAAAGAAACCATCGCTGCGGTCATGAAGTGCAGTCAATGCCCCGTTGCCAAAGCAGAGGAAACGCACATAAAGCAGTCCCTGATAGCTCTGTTCTCTCTTCCGTTCCAAATCCATCCGCAGTTCTGCTGTCACGATGGATTTTACATAGTTGGTCTTGGTCAAGGCATTCATGTCCAAATCATCGTCCAGCATGAGCAGCTTGCCCTCCAGGTCGGCTCTGGCAAAACGACTGTTCTCTACTTTCTGGATGGAAGTGGTATTCATGTTGAGCCCGAAAATGGCGTTCATCGCCACACCGATGCGGCTTTTGCCCTCGCCGCCCTTGCCGATCAGCATAAGCATTTTCTGTCCTTTGGTGGAGGGAATCAGGCAGTAGCCCAGATACTCCTGCAAGGTGGGAATATCCTCCGGCTCCAGCAGTTCCGAAAGGAAGCACAGCCAGTGTTCCGGTGCCGGAGCATCTGCCCGATAAGACACCGACAGACGGTTGCTGCAATACTCTTTTTTCTCTGTAAACGTGCCATCCAGAAAACAAGTGCCGTTCGCCACATGGATGCGGTCACATTGCAGGGGCAAAGGGTCTGCGTATGCCGCCAGCTTCAACGTCTTGAGCACCTGCTCCACCGTCTGTGCGACCTTGTCATGCAGCCAGGGCGAGATTTCCTCATAAATCGTTCGCTTTAATTTGCTTTCATCCGGCAGCGGTCCCTCCACAGTATAAAAGCGGTCGTTGATACAGCGCATTGGATGCCGGGACAGGAAATCCCGGCAGTATTCCGGCTCGACGATTTTCCCTTTATCATCGATCCAAACAGGGTTGTTCATGGTATCGCTCCTCTCTCAGGCGGGCCTGTAATTTGCGGATGTACCCGTCTGCCGTTAGATTACTCACGGTTTCGCCTCGTTCATAGGAATCGCCTTGCAGCAGGATGTCCAGCTGATACTCTGCCCAGGGCAACCGGTGGCAGGCTTCCACAAACCGCTCGTCCGGCACATCTTCCGGCGCTTGCGGCGCATACCGTTTTTCCCAATCCAGGAGCAGCCGCCGATACTCGTTCAAAACAGAAAAGCACAGCTGCTCGTTTTCACGAAGCTGCTGTGCTCTGGTTTTGTGTTCCTTTTTCCAACGAATGGCTTCCGGCAAGGGCTTGTCCGGCGCAAGGTGAAAGTCCGACACCAGTTTTCGGGCCGCATCATACAGCCGAATGTCAAAAAGCTTGGCAGTCAGGTCAATCACGTCTCCATGTTCCCCACAGGCAAAACAGTGGTAGTGGTCATCCGATACATACAGACTCGGATGACGGTCATTGTGGAACGGGCAACAGGTCATACCGTTGCGCCTGACTTGCAGCCCATAGTGTTCAGCAGCTTGTCTTACAGTAACCGCTGCCTTTACCATCGTAAAAATATCCATCTCATGTTTCTCCTTCATCTTTGTACAGGTTTCTCCTGTCACCTCAATGTACGGAGAAAAAGGGCATGGTTCAAAAAATCCGTCAATCCTGCAAGAAAATAAAATACCGCTTCCAAAACTTGCAGAATTGCAAGATAGAAGGCGGTAGGATTCTCAAAATACGCATTGAGATTGTTCCTGTTATGGAATATAATAGGAGATAGAATTGTAAACAATGAGGGCTGGTTATGAAATATCTTTCTACGTTTGAAATTGCAGAGAAATGGGGGATTTCTCCCCGACGGGTCGGCATCCTCTGCAACCAGGACCGGATTCCTGGCGCACAAAGAGTAGGAAGCCGCTGGATCATCCCGGAGGATGCAGAAAAACCAACCGATGCCCGCATTAAAAGTGGGAAATACAGAAAAGAAACGAGGTGATCTGCCTATGGGACAGGAATATCTTCCCAGTGAAACCCCGCAGCAGAGACTTCAAGATTTGATGAAGGAACATAAAATCACGCAGGCAGAGCTTGCTTCCAAAATTGGTGTTGCTGAAAGTTCCATCAGCCGGTTCCTGAAAGGAACGAAAAATAAGCTGACTACTGAGCAGATTATCAGCATTGCCCGCATTTTTCATGTGTCCTCCGATTTTCTGCTTTGCCTGACCGATGTGCCGGACAAGAAGAATTATGAGATTTCTGAGCTTGGACTTTCCGCCGAAGCGGCACGGAACCTCTATATTGGACGAGTAAATCCAGCGGTGGTAAGCCGTTTATTGGAAAACCGCCGCTTTGCTCAGCTAACGAACATGATTTCCCTGTATTTTGACGAAACGATGGCTTCCGGTTTTACGGCACAGAATCAGATTTTACAGTCTTTAAGTTCCATGCTTTTAGCAGCAGGAAAGGAACAGCCGGACATCAGGAAAGCATCGCAGCAAGCGGCACAGACGGTTTCCCTGAATAAAGTTCCGGTCTATCAGGCGGATCTGACCAATATTCAAAATCAATTTATGGCGGTTCTTCGGGAGATCAAAAAAGATATGGCCTCTGAGAAAGGGATTTTTCAGAATATGACAAAAGAGCTTACCGAGCAGATGTTTTCAGAATTGACAAAGGGTCAAGACCTCCGGCATCCGTCAGTTTCTCCTGAGCAGCTTGCTGCCATGATTGTACAGCCTATTTCCCAGACGGGGCTGGCAGAAGAAGGAGCTTTGTCAGAACTACAGGAAGCGCTACTCCACATGATGGAAAGTATGCAGAAAAACCAGAATGATGAAAAAGATGACAAATGAACGGCTCTGCGCCTTAGCACAGCAGGGAGATATTCGGGCACAGGAACAGCTGATACACAATAATCTGGGATATATCAGAAAAACTGCAAATGAATTGTACATCAGTGTTGGCCTTGGAAACAGTGAACTGGGCATTGACCATGATGATCTAATTCAGGAAGGGAGTATCGGTTTGCTGCGGGCAATCTCCCTGTATGATCCTGCGAAAAAAATAAAGTTCCTGACCTATGCGGGACCAGCTGTCCGAAACGCCATGATGGATTTGATTTCCTCTGCGTTTGCGACCTTTGAACAGCGGATGCAGTCTGACAAAAATGGTATCCCTATGGAGAGAATCAATCTGGATGATCTGCTTCCCGGCGAGGATTCCGTGCAGCGTTCTGACCTGATTGCTGATCCTTATGCGTCAGAGCCGGAACAGATGATGGTGGAAGAAGAAAATCGGAAAGAATTGTATGAGGGTCTGCGGCGCCTCTCAAAACGGGAACAGGTTTATCTGCTCTATCGTTTTGGCTTTGAGGACGATATGGAGCATCCTCTGGTGGGAACGGCTCTGCATTTCCATCTCAGTGAGAGCCGGGCAAGGTCAACTGAGGCGTTGGCGCTGGACAACCTTTGGCTGGAACTTCCGTGGTGGTATTAGTGGGTTTCGCTGGGTTGGGGCGGGGATGATATACCTCTGCTTCCTTTTCCGGACAGGCGGATTTTGCTTTTGGGCAAATCATGATTTCGTCCGTGGCCGCACAAAATCTGCCTGTCCAACTGCCGCCGAAACGTGATTGTCACCCGCTATCTGCCCGCACAGCAGATGGCGAAGCCATCCCCTTTCCAGCGTCAGCCGGAAGCAAAGGTATAATACACTCTAATGCCAGAATGAACCGAGGATATAATTTATGAAATATTATTTTACAGATAATTGTTATTGGGATAGTGAATTAAAGGAAGTTATCCGCAATGAAATTCCTGTGCGTTTACCAAGTTCACAAAAAAAGCTACTTGAGTGTCTCTTGAACAGCAATAGGCATTTTGTTTCCCATGAGACCTTATATTTTGTTATGACCGGTGATGAAAATCCATACGGTGACTGGAAAGCTTCATTAAGTAACAAATTCACAAGAAATAAGGCGTCCGAAAAAGGTCTCTTGATACGAGTGCCTGAAATAGAACCCCTCTTTGAAAAGTCTAAAAGTCAAATTGGTGGCGGATACAAAATTTCTGTTCCTGACGAAAATATCATCAATATAATTGCTGACCGTGCAAGTTTATGGGATGAATATCGAGACATTTGGCATTCCAAGAAATATTGGGAAAGCCAACAAAAGAGAGCTCATGCTTTTGACCAAGATTGGCTTTCTAAAAAGACCAAACTGTATTTGCAGGGGGAGCAATGCAGCTGGCCATTGGTGTTTGCCTCTTCTCGATATGCTCCAGTACAAAGAGATGTTGTTGAGGAACTGATAGGTGCGATCGAAAATGAAATCGGTGCTATTGTTTTCACCGGAGCAGGTGGCGAAGGAAAGACCACCATTCTGATGCAATTATGTGCGGAACTGTATAGGGCAGGAAAGAACGTCCTTTATCATGCGCCCACACATAAATACGATATCCCAGACAACGTAATTGATGGAATCTTTCTCGTGGACAATCCCGCCAACACACCAGAGTTCAAAAGTTTCTTAACAAGGGCAACAAAGGAAGGGCTTACTGTTGTTATTGCTTCAAGAAGTAATGAATGGGCAACATTAAAAGAAACACTTTTCGATGACACGAAGAGAAGTATTAGAGAAATTGAACTTCCCAAAATTTCAGTCTCCGAATCCAAAGCGTTTGCACAGTATCTCAAGACACATATCTACTGGATAAAACGAAGTGTTGTTGAACTTGAGAAACTTTTCTTCAAGGATTCATATGGCTTTCTGTATGCTTCGATGCTTATGGCAGTATACAACTCCGATTCCTTGGAGAAGATTGCAGAGGAAATTATTGAAAGAATCTCCAAATTCGAAAACGGAGCGACAACCTTAAGGATTTTGGCGGCAATTGTTTTTGCAGAGCAAGCAGGAACCGCCATCGGAACACGTACGTATAGAACTTTGTGTAAACATTTTTCTGTAGATGACAGGGATGTAAAATACTACTTGCGAAAAGAAGTCGTGTTGAATGGGACCGTGTATCAAACAAGACACGAATCCATTTCTCAGCTGTTCTATAAATATCTGTTCAGGGATGGTGATTGGTGGAGTTACTTAAATGAAGAAGAACGAGAAGATGTAATTGTTGCCGTTCTTGATGTTTATTTAGGCGAAGTAGAGAAAGCTACAAAAGATTATAGCCCCACAGATCCAAGGGCTATAGAAATATCAGGGCTGTTTGTGCAGGCTTTCAAGGTAGTTGATTATGAAGAAACACAAGATTTCATAATTCAGCGTCTTATGGAGTCTTGTCAACAACACGGCCACGCAATCATAGACCGCTTCTATCATCATTTGGATAATGATGTTGTTAAAGGCAATCTGGCAATGAGGTGCTTTGAACGAAAACTTCCTTTATGGGAGATTTATCGCCATTGGTTACGATCCTTGTCTTTTGATGAAACGTCATTTAATACGGTCAACGACTATATCAAAACACTCTGTCTCGACATGGGGGCTCCCATTAACATTTGGAATCTTTGGATTGATTTGTATGAGAAAAATCTTCAGAACAATGATGCAACTATCGGAAAAATAAGAGAAATTTACAAGTTGGGACTTACACCGCTTGCTAATAATGCACATTGGTGGATTGCTTGGGCATCTTTCGAAGAACACCACGGAAATCTGGGTAATGCAGATATTGAATATTCCGCAAGATGGTTATTACGAGAAGGATGTACCTACGCTCAAGATAATCCACACCTTTGGATAAAATGGGCAGATATCGAAGCGAGATGCGGAAACCTTGGCGATCTTGAAACACAGTATTCTGCACGTTGGATTGCCAAGGAGGGGTGCTCCAAGCTAAAAAATACGCATCTTTGGATCAAACGTGCTGAACTCGAAGAACGTGCAGGCAATATTGGAGATATCACGCTCAATAATTCCGCAAGGGGGTTGCTCTATGCTGGATCAATAGAATTTCCTCACAGCACCCATCTTTGGATTAAGTGGGCAGAGCTTGAAACTCGTATGGGAAATATTGGAGACTATGAAACACCAAATAGTGCTGCATGGATTTTCAAAGAAGCGTGCACCAACCATGGAATAATTTCCGATGCGGCTATTTGGATGAAATGGGCGGACTTTGCAGCCAACTACAATGATTCTATGCAATGTTCAAATGGTAGCGAGTTCACACCTTCGATGATTTTGAAATGTGCGTGTGTTGACCATCGGGTTCCAAATTCACAAGTCTGGGCGAAATGGGCAGATATCGAGGAAAGTCATACTAATATTGGCGGTTATGATGTTCTGTACAGTGCATCTTGGATTTACAGAGAAGCATGTATGAGAAGTGTTGACGAGGATGACCAAATTTGGGTTAAGTGGGCGTATTTTATCGAACGCAACAAAGATCAATCTTCGTTGCTCAATGATTACTCTGCCGATGTTATCTTAAAAAATAAATGTTTAACTGGAACAAACAATGTGTCTCCTTGGATAGCTTGGGCTGTTATTGAGGAAGCAAAAGGTAACATTGGCGATTATTCTACAGATTATTCTGCAGCATGGCTTTATCAAGAAAGCTGTATTAACCACAATCCAACCCAAGATGCGAATTGTTTAATCAAATGGGCCAGATTTGCGCATAAACATCCCTTGTACAACGAGCACGGAGAACTGATTAACGCTGAATACGTGCTGGAATATGCTCAAAGAACATGTGATGCTTTCAGTAACCAACTATGGATCGATTTAGCTAATTTCAAAGAAGAAATAGGATATCAAAAATCGTAACTCGGATCATAGCCCCAGCAACAAAACAGTTGCTGGGGCTATGATTTTTTAATTCCCCATGTTTCTTCTAAAATCCCCAAGTTTCTTGTATTGTTGTCCCCAAGATGGATTCTTACAATATAAACAGTCAAAGGAACAACAAAATTTTAGGAGGAATTAACATGAATACAAACAGAGCAACTGAAATCGCAGCCAGCTTTACATCTTTTACCAAGGATGCTTATCACAAGACAGAGGTTCTTCCGGAACTCTTTGCACTTCAAACCGAACTTGTGGAGAAAACATTTGCTGAAAGCTCAGAAACGTCAGAACTCAAAATTTGGGATGTTGAGAGACGCTTGGACGGAATGAATGTTGAATGCGGTAGCATTGTAACCGAACAACTTGAGGCTTTCAAAAAGGATTGCAAATATATCTGCAATCTAATCAAAGCTGAAATTTCCGGAAATCGTGGAGAAATGAAAGCATTTGACAGCCTTTCTCGTATTCATGGCGAACATATCATCTTGAAAAACATCGAGCTTTCCAACAGTGAGATGCGTAGCGAACTTGATGCTGTAGTCATCACTCGCAACGGTACTTTTATCGTAGAGGTAAAGAACACCAGCCGAAATATCTTTATTGATGAAGACGGCAATTACTACAGAACCGGTGAATTCCTCAGATGGGACTCCCACATTAGAGAGAGAATGCAGGTCAAAGAAAGCCTTCTCCGTGAGGTGCTTAATGCAAAGGGGCTGGCAGATATTCCGATTTATGAAATCGTTGTTTTTACCAATAACAGAATTGAGGTACAGAATAAGTGCAGAACTTTGAAGACTTGTTTCCTCAGTCAACTGCCTTATATCATTGACAAATGCCGTGACACAGCTATCTCTTTCACGGAGATGAATTTGGCTGTCCAAGCAGTGTCTGAAGCTAACATCGAGAAATCTTATCCATTTGAGTTCGATGTAGACGCATTTAAAATGAACTTCGCTAATATTCTTGTTACTCTGGAAGAAGCAAAGGAAGCTAAGCAAAACAACTGGTTCAAAACCGTCATTGCTTTCTTATATCAGAAGACAGTAAAGTATGCACATACGGCTGCCGCACTTGCAATTGCAGTTCTTTCAGCTTTTGGTTCGGTCAACGGTCACTAAATTCGGAGGAGTAAGATGAATGGAGTTTTCAAAGGAATGTTGGTGATATTGCTTATCATTTACATAGTCTCACCGCTGGATTTATATCCCGGACCGGTTGATGACATTATCCTGTTATTATGCGCCATAGGTGGAGGCGCATTAAGTTCCACCTACGATGATTAAGGAGGTCAAATATGAGAATCAAAATTTTACAAGATGGCGACAAAGTAATTGGCGTAACAAGCGACTTCGTAGCTGTGGAGAGAATCAGCGGTGAGGTGGATATCATCCCTCTCGGCAAAGATGAATCGGGTATTTGGGTTGATACAGAACATATCACCACTATTGGTTATGGTGATAATGTTGTAGAAGTCGAAACTGAAAACGGTGTAAAAATCACGAATTTTTAAGGAGGATAAAATATATGGCTGGTAAGAAAGATAGAGCCGTTGTAGCGGTTATTTCAGATTTGACACAAAATCAGGCGGCACAAATCGCAAAAGATATTATGAAGTCAAAAGCAAAATATGCTCCTCTTGGCAGGGGTACTATAGCTTCAGGTCAAAAGAGCAATGTCGGTTCGCTTATTCAGGGCGGTATTAGAAAAATGATTGGAGGTTAATATTATGGCAAAGCGTTCATCAGCACACATTAAGGCGCAAAAAGCAGGCCGAGCAAGAGATTATGAAACCTGTCAAGCTTGCGGCTCAAAACAGAAAGTCCAAGGACATCACATATTCGACCATCAGTTTTTAGGAGCGGCAACAGCAGAAAATATCATTTCGCTCTGCCACGACTGTCACAAGAAGGTTCATAGCGGTAAATTGGATATCTGCAAATTTTAATAATGGAGGAAGAAAAAATGGCAAAATTCAAGGTACTATTTGACGGTGAGTACGAGGATGAAATCTTTGATACGGAAGAAGATGCAGAGGAATACGCTCTGTACTTGTGTTCATGCACCCGTGAAGGTACGGAAATTCTACATATGTCTAACCCCGGCGATTATGACTATGATGAGGATAATTCCGAAGATCCGGGCTACGAGATCGTAGAAATCGATGAAGATTAACAAAACATTTTTAGGAGGACAAGGTTATGAATAAGAGAATAAAGATATTTGGGATTGTTGCCGTTATACTTAGCTTGGCAATGTGTCTTGTTGGATGCGGTAGCAACGAGAAAATCAATAAACCCGATGGCAGTGATACCGTACAAGAAAAGCTCAACATTGAGGACATTGCTTGGAGTGTTAACGAAGGCATCGTCGACGGTGATCGGTATGTTCTTCTTAACTACACGAACAATACCAAGTATACGATAGCAAGCTTTGGAATCACATTCAAAGAAAAAAGCGGCGTTACCGAAGAAGAAAAATCAAAATTCTATTCGGATATTCAGAAAAAGTTTGAAGCAAGCGATGAAGATATGGAAGACTTGAAAGAGCAAGCAATTTCTATGCACGCCGAAACAGAAAGGATTGTTAATCCGGGCGAGTCCGTTTCAAATGTAAACTGTTATTACTACGGCGGTTCCTTTTATCTGAAAGATATAAAACACTATAACTTAGTTGAGCCTGATATTGCGACCATTAAATACATCGATACGGATAAAATTTTTACCGTATATTATGATTACAGTTCAAAAAAGTATTCTGCCGAAGCAGAAACAGAGATAGCATATCAATGGTCACAAACAGACCTCGGTAGCAAAATTCCGAAGCCGGATGTGAAAGTGGTGGAAAGCGGCAGAGATGACGAAGTCATCTTTATGTTTGATGCATACGGCTTATCATTAGAGCAGTTTAATGCTTATGTCGAGGAATGCAAAGGCCTTGGATATACGGTTGATCCGGGTAGTTTTGAAGGATTCTATTCAGCTGATAACACAGAAGGATATAATGTCTATTTATATTACGATGAAAAAGACCATTCAATGAGTGGCACTATCAAAGCTCCCGAAACAAAAAGCGAATAGTCTATAGTAAATTCATAACTTTTTCGAATTTTGCAAAGATAAAACCGCCCACAGGATTTTCCAGCGGGCGGTAATGCAGTTAATCATCAACTGGATTATATCTGGGGACAGCTTTCAGATATTTTACGGGATCACCGTTTAGTATCAAGTCTGCATACTCAGCTGGGGCGTTATAAATTAGATAGTCCAGTTCAGATTGTTCATACATATTTTCGACAACCTCATTTTCCACGGCGATGGTATCAATGGAAATCATGCTGCCGTCAGAATATTTCAGTTCCACACAGGCGGTGTCGATATTAAACTCACAGGAAATCAGTTTTTTCATGGGGTGTACCTCCAAAATTTGATGTTCTGGAAGTAGTGTAAGCGTGGGTTTGTGGTGTGGTATCCTTAACTATGGGAAACTCCGGTTTCCCAGCGGGACACGGCCTGGCGGGTCACATATACTTTTGCGGCCAGTTCTTCCTGCGATAACCCTTTGGCGGTACGCAACTGCAAAATAACTTGCCTAGTTTCCATGGCATTGCCTCCTTTATCTTTTATCGGTAGGATAGCATAGCGGGCTGCGTTTGCCAAGCAACGGGAAGTTGCATTTTGGACTTTGTTTTTTCAGGACGATTCAACCCAGCATGGCACCCAGGGCGTCCAGCGCCGTGCGCAGGGCGGGGGCGGCGGGCTGGCCCGGTGCGCTGGAAACACCTGCCGTGGCAAAGCCTGCACAGCTGCCAAACGCTGCGCCGCAGATGCGGCTGACCATTCCCTGCTGGCCCATGGACATGGTGATGAGCGGGGTATCGTTCCCTGTGGCTTGGGCTGCCTGGGCGGTGGCTTCCAGCGGGCGGGCGGTATCCGCCGGGGTGTGGGGCATTACGGCCAGCTTGGCGATATCTGCCCCGCGGCGGACCATATCAGTCAGGGTGTTGACCATCGTTTCGGTGGGCGGAGTCTCGGCAAAGTTATGGCTGCTGAACACGGTTTTTACGCCGCTTTCCCGCGCCTGCTGTTGGATGGCAGCAATGACCGCCGGAGCCGTGCTGGCTTCGACATCCAGCAGATCCGCCAGGCCACTGTGGCAGATCGCAGTGCCGAGTTCGCCATATGCGGCATCGGTGAGATCAGCCAGACCGCCCTCTTTTTTGGTTCGGATGGTGGCCAGTAGGGGAACGCCCTGCCCAATGGCGGCACGGGCGGCGCACAGCACGTTTTGCACGTTAGGAGCATCCAATATCGAAAGGGCATCCAAACGCAGCTCTACCACGTCCCCAGCCGCCCCAGCGGCAGCAGCGTTGGAAAGGTCGTTGGCCATAACGGGTACCAGGATCTTAAAGTTGGTCGGGGCAGTGTCCCGCGGGGGCAGCAGCGTTACGCCGCGCACAGTAATGGCAGGCATGGGGTTTCCTCCTTCAATGTTCCACGGGCAGCGGGCAATGCCGCTGCAAAAATATACCAGTATTGTAGCACAAGGCGGCGGCTGGCACAAGAAAAAGCCCCCGCGCACAGCACGGGGCTTTGGCAGGCGCCGGGGG
>ENA-OOSV01000452-OOSV01000452.1-human-gut-metagenome-genome-assembly--contig:-NODE-452-length-19649-cov-3.204042_pt1 | contig 19649 bp, 10 predicted proteins | sample MGYA00241179_ERZ501216 | MGnify/ENA primary metagenome ERZ501216 (study PRJEB25962, sample SAMEA2042498) | human gut metagenome | biome: human gut; feature: human-associated habitat; material: faeces...
AGCCGCTTCTCCTGCCGTTTCCCCGCCGGTAGCTGCATAGCTATAGTCGGAGAAACAGGAAAAGGAAAGACAACGCTCATCCGGCTATTGTTGGCACTGGCAACGCCACAAGAGGGACAGATACTCTTGATACCCGCCAAACATCCACTTGAAACCAGTCATACCGTCTCTCCGCAAACCCGCAAGAACTTCGTATATGTCCCGCAAGGCAATACCCTTTTCAGCGGAACTATCCGTGACAACCTGCTGATGGGAAACCCACAAGCTTCTCAAGAAGCCATATATCAAGCCCTGCAAACCGCCACCGCCGACTTCGTCTTCCACCTTCCCGACGGCGTAGACTCCCCACTCAGCGAACGAGGTGGTGGACTCAGTGAAGGACAAGCCCAACGCATCGCCATTGCCCGCGCTCTGCTACGCCCCGGAAACATTCTTCTTTTAGATGAAGCCACTTCTGCCCTCGACCCCGACACGGAACGGCTGTTAATAAAAAACCTGCGCAGAGACTGCGCAGGCAAAACATGTATCTTCGTCACCCACCATCCGGCAGTAGCGGAGGCATGCGAATCTATTGTCCGATTATAATCAGAGAATGAGCCCCAACGGGTATCTGCCTTTGGTTAACAAACTCAGAACAGCTTCGCAGGATACTCGCCCGCATCCACCAAAGCCTGAATCTTGTCGACTACACTCTGACGGTCTTCGGGATAAGTCACACCGAACCACTTGCTGGTTGTATCAAGCACTTCGCAGGTAGCAGTGCCATCGTTAATCAGCTTATCCACCATCAGCGGGATGAAGAATTCGCTTTTCAGGTTCTCCATATTCTTCGGGTCGCTCAAGAAACTCTTGAAAAACTCTGCACTGTAAGCAAAATAATCGGGAGTGAAACCCCAGAAGTTCATGCTGACCGGAGTCGTCTCGGGAGTGGCAGTCCATTCACCGTTATCGTCGATGTACTTCACCTCACCGTCCATGCGCTGAATCTTGGTACGTTCCACTACGGAAGTCAGCAGGTTGCTCGCATCCGTTCCACACAATCCACGGGATACGGTACCGCTCTCGCTCAACGTATTGCCGATGCGGAAGCCTACCATGGAATATACGTTTTTGGAGCCTTCGGGAAGGGCTGCAAGGAATTTGCCCATTACCTGGAAGGAGTCACGACCGTAGAAATCGTCGCAATTGATAACAGCAAACGGTTCCTTTATTACATCGGCACCCATCATTACAGCATGGTTGGTTCCCCAAGGTTTGGTACGGCCTTCGGGGCAGGTGAAGCCTTCAGGAAGGTCATCTATGGACTGGAATACCAGTTCGCAGGGAATATGGCCTTCGTATTTGGAAATAATCTTGTCGCGGAAGTCCTGTTCAAAATCTTTACGGATTACGAAAACGAGCTTGCCAAAACCGGCATTGATGGCATCGTAAATAGAATAATCCATGATAGTTTCGCCATTCGGTCCCAATCCGTCCAATTGTTTCAAGCCACCATAACGGCTGCCCATACCGGCTGCCAATAAGAATAAAGTTGGTTTCATATTAGTTATTATTTAAAAAGGTTAGTGTATCACAGTTGATAACGGTTGCAAATGTACAAAAATTTATGGCTGACAGAAGGGAGTTTTAGTTCATTCTTTACCACTATCCGTTCAAAAACGTACATTTAGAACGGATAACCGATGGCAAAATGCAGTGCCATACTATCCTTGAACTTAGGAATATTGTAATATCCCGACTTTCCGGTATCATACGGGTCGTGAAGCCCGATACCCAAATCCAGACGGAAAACAAGGAAGTCCAGGTCATAGCGTAAGCCGAATCCCGTACCCAAAGCAATCTGTTTCGGGAAATTCTTCAAGGTGAACTCACCGTTCGGGCGATTTTCGTCCTTACGCATCAGCCATACATTGCCGGCATCCAGAAACACCGCTCCATGCAAGTCGGCAATCATACGGAAGCGATACTCGATATTGGCTTCTATGCGAATATCACCCACGTGGTTGATATAGGTATATTTCCTATCCGTCTCGGGAGGATAGCCGCCCGGACCTATACTGCGTGCAGAAAAGGCGCGCACACTGTTGGCACCGCCGATATAGAACTGTTCCGTATAAGGTGCGGTCGTAGCGTTGCCATACGACCATATCACCCCTCCGGCAATACGCGAGGCTATCATCTGGTTCTTGTCTATCCGGTAATGGTACCTGAATTCCGAGTTCAGCTTCAAGAACTGTGCAAAAGGTACCCCGAAAAGCTTCTTTCCTTCCTCACTGAACGGCTTGCCGAAAATACGGTAGACGGCAGAAGTCAGGTTACCGGCCGACGCAACGGTGGTCTGCCACCAGATGGGGTTACGCTTGCCGCGCACGGAAGCGTTGTCATAAGTATAGGTGTACTCCATGGCAGGAATGAACTGGTCGCGCAAACTAACGTAGAGTGCCGGATTCTCGGCACGCAACGTATCGAAAGCGGCAGTAGGATTGCGCAGTACATTGAATGTCAACCGGAAAGGAGTTATACTGTGCCTGGAAGTCGATTTGGGCTGGAAGTCATAAGTGACATTACCGCCAAAAGCCAACAGCTTATAATACTTGGCACGGTTCATCTGGTCGGCATATAAACGGAAAGTCGTTGTAGCCGGGAAGTCATACTCACGGTCGCCCATCCTAGGAAACACCACGCGCGGAAAGATAAGCGAAGTGGAGATACCCAGTTCATAACTGTTCATCAAGGAAGAACTTGCCTTGCCCGTCTGCCATTCGTACGAACCGTTCAACTTCACATTCCAGCTTTCACCGCCACCGAAGACATTGTTCTTCGTCACCGTAAAAGCGGCACCCGGTCCCGTCTGGTTATTGCTCTTCATGGTGACATTAAAATCCAACTCCGCATCGTAGGGTTTATCGAGCGCGGCAATGACCCTCACATCCAATGTATCAGACACAAACGCCGTATCACGCGGTATATACTGCATCTCCGCATAACGGAAAATACCGACGCTTGCCAGACGCTCCTGAATACGGGTCTGACGGTACAAACTATACAAACTCTGCATAGAACGCTGGCGGGCAATACCTGCGCTGTCCTGTATCTGACGTTTCCGCCGATAACCTTGATAGTTCAACCAACGGTAAAGCATGTTGGGACGTACCGGAGGTTTGTTGTAGTAATGTATGGTCAAGCCTTTGTAATCCATGCTGTCATTGGGTTCCTGCCCCTGCTTTCCAAGAAGATAGACGGATTTACGCCCCACACGGAACTGCTTCTCGGCTACCTTTGGCATACCGGGAACGGGAATCAAGCGCATCTGGACATGCCCATTGGGAACTATCATGGTATCGGCCTGATAGGTCAGGTAGTCGGGACGGAAATAATAACAGCCCACATTACGCAGCAGGGTACTGATACGGGTACGCTCCCCATCCAAATCAGCCACATTGAATTGTTCTCCCGAACTGATAAGGGAACGTCGGCGTCCCAGCTCCATAATGCGAGTGGTACGCTCGCTGAAACCACGATAATATACCGTATCTATAAAGTAGGGGTTACGCATGTTCACCGTATATTGCAACTTTGCCTTCAGCGAGTCCTTCGGGTCGATAAATGTCTTGTAGCTGACGCTTCCGTTGAAATAGCCATAATCGCGCAGCAAGTTAACCGCCGCCTTCTGGCGTATATCGGGATTCACCGTAGACATAAGCACCGGAGTGGCGGCAAATTTATTGAATATCCACTTTCCGAATCCCTTCTCATACTTCTGGAAACCATTGTAAATCCACAGTCCGAAAGGAAAGGGATAGCGGATAGTAGAGCTTCCCAGCAACGAATTGTTCGGTGCCGTAGCAAGGGCGGCTTCCACCTCTTCCATAGCAATCTCACCAACAGACGTTTCACTGCGGTTCAATACAATCATCGGCTTTTGGCCGGTATAGAGTATCTCCCCCTCGGGCAAGTGCTTCGTGGTGGAGCAACCTGCCAGAAATATCAATCCTGCAATATATAATATCAGTCGTTTCATATCACATTCCTACTTTTTCATATCGCTATTTTCAGCCTCCGGTTTTATCTTTTTCTTCCTGAAGATGAAGAGTTCACTCAATCGGTCCATCTTCCGGCGCAGCACAAGGCCGACACCCGTTTCGGTTATCTCACCGTCGAGTATGCTTTCGTAGTTTTTATTATGGAATACACGGACATATCGAGTACCCGACGCATCAAGACGGTATTCCAGCGATATATTGTCAATGAATGATTCCGCATCGTTCGTGGCATTGGCCCCGGTGGACACTTTTCCACCGATGACTATCTGTACGCGGTCGTTGAAGAAACGCTGGGAATAACGAAAACTGAAGTCTTTCTGCGTGTCACCCGTTTCAGCAGAGGTACGGTCTTCCACACCTACACTGATATTGGCGCCTTTTATACCTCCCGCCAAGGAGTTTATCTGGCTCTGAAGCACTGAGTTCAAGGCGGCTCCCATTGACAAACCTCCTCCTTTGGCACCACTGTTCAGGTAAATACCCGTGGCAAGCATGGCAATGGCCTGCTTACTACGCTCTTCTGCACCCATTGCCTGCAGCTCATTCTCTACTGCGGCATCTTCGGGCGCCGAAATATCGAATATCAAATCGGGAGCGTCAAGCCTGTTCTTGATGGAAATGGAAACATCGAAGTTCACCATGCGCGAACCGTCCCCGTCACCATCGGCCACAGAAGCACGCATACGTTCCGTAGCCTTCAGGCTCAGCGTAGGATTCATAATATTCCCCCGCCAATCCACATAACTGCCGGGATTGAACTGGAACTCCTTCAACGGGATGATAGGCAGCGAATATTTCATGACGCCACCCGAAAGGGTATAACGTCCGGTAAGGCTCATATCCCCTTGGGGAGTATACTGCATATTCAAATCACCGCCACCTTCCAGTTCGATGTATTTGCTACGGTCGGGACTCAGATCGGCACGAAGACGGACAGCATCGTCAATATGGACGGACATATACATTTCCAATCCTCCCAAAGACATGGCAGGAACCTCATCTGCTTTTACCGACGTCGTATCGGTGAACGAGGTAAAGGTAACCAGCCCACTGAGACGGTCTTCCACCGTTAAAGGGGAATCGGTCAACACGTAGGTTACGTTGGTATTGCCCAGCAAATTCATGTTTCCACGCATCGTGAGCCCGTCAAGCGGCCCCTTCACCGTGGCATGCAAGTCGACGAACACCTTTCCATACACCAGACTTTCGCGGGTACGCGGTGCATCCAGCAACGTATAGTTCTCTGCCAGCAGATTGAGGTTGGCAGTAGGACGCTCCATATTCCGGAAATCAACCTTACCGTCAATCGTAAACGGATTCTTGCTGGTGGTATAAATGGCAAACTTATCAAATATCAACTGATTGTCCTTTATCTGTACCGGACGGTTGTCGAACCAGTAACGTGCTCCCGCCTGGCGTGCATAGACAGACACACTGTCCAAAACAATATCACCATGCATTTGAGGCTTGTCCAGCGAACCATAAATATAAAGCCCTCCATCAATATCTCCGGTAAAGGCCACCGTTTGGTCAGGGATGAATGCATTGGCCATCTTCAATGGAAAATGCTCGAAACGGGTGGACACTTCCAGGGTATCCTTTCCGTTCTTCTGCGTCAAGATACCGTCGGCGGTCATCACTTCTTCATTATCATATGTAAAATAGGTATTCAGATAGTGCGTATTCTTGTCGCCCGGCAACCAGGTAGCCCCCAGGCCGATGTCTCCAACCGGTTGGCGTTCGTAGGTCAGTTTCTCTACATTGGCTTCGGCAGACACCTGCAGGGAAGTGGCAGTCTGTATATAATTTGCTTCGGCAGAGAACAATCCCGTAAGCCGGGGCATATAAGGAAGTACCTCCGTAAGTTCATCCAAGCGCAATCGGCTCAGTTCTACGTTTATATTCTGCAAGGAAAGGGTATCATTCTTGTCGGATTGCATACGGAAACACAGACCATCGTCGCTGTCCATATCAATATTGGCATAGACGCGCATATTCTTATGCAGATAAATCCAGTTACTATTGTCCGCAAAGTGGAATTTACGGAAAGCGATAATCGGCTCGGCAGGAATAAGGTTCAGCAGCACACCATTACCGCGACCGTGTCCTTCGGTCAACGGACGGGCATTAATACCGAATAGAACACCGGTCTGCCCTTTTCCATTCACATAATCCACAGTCAGTTCCGCATCTTCATTACGGACTTCACCCGTCAGTGTGCTACGGAACACAAACTGCGGGTTCTTGGGACCGTTTATGACACCACCTTGCAACTTCATGCGGGCAGTATCCTGCTTTACTGTAAAAAATATCGTATCGAGCTGCAAGGAGTCCATGCGCAATCCGTGAACAGCTGTACGTCCATTGATGCCGACTTGCGGAGTAAATCCGAAGCTCAGTTTGAAATCATTATAGGAAATACCCTTTGCAGCCAGGAAATAGCTGACGGGATTCTGGTTACCGGCTTCCAGATGCATGCCCGCTGAAGGAAGGACTTGGCGCAAAGCGGCATGGTCCAAACGCCGTTCATCAATCTGCTTTGTCAGGATAGAGACAAATTTATCCGACTGTTCCATCAACTTCTTCAACGTGCTGTGAGCGCGGAAACGCAGATTCAAGTCACCGGCATCAAGCCTCAACTTGAGAGAATCATGACGTGCCTCCGCTCCCATTGTAAAGGCAAACGGGTGTTTCAATGGTCGGGGCACCAAACCCAGCTTATGCAGATTCACCTCTTCCACATTTAAATCCAAAGCGCCATCCAGATAGCTGCGGTCAAGACGCATATCCGCATTTCCCTGCATCTTGAGAAGGACATTATCGCTGGCAAGACGGACGGTAGCAACGGATGACTTGAGTCCGGCATGCACATCTACACCGGAAATGTCCCAATGGCCATACTGTAGTTTTTCCAAGGAGGCATTCAAAGCGGCCACAGTTTTTCGTGATGCCACATCCACCCCTTGCCCCTTAGCGGACATCTTTGCCGTAAGAGTATAGATAGAGTCCTTGGGCAGGAAGTGATGCACCTGCAAGTTGTTGATGGCAAGGTCGGCATGGTAGGCTTCCGTAGCAAGATTATAGGCGGCGTCCAAATTCAAGGCGCCTTCCTTCTCCTTCAGTTTCAGGGCGGCAGTGCACTGCGCCCCCTCCATACCGAGACGTGCCGCAAGGTGCATACTGTCCGGCACAATGATGGAGCCATCGGGAGCAATGTCAGCTAGTCCGGTCAGGAAGTTCAAGTTCTGCGTATGCATTTCGAAGTCCATGCTTCCATTGCGTTTCACACTGTCGGTCAAGCTCCAGAATTCTCCTCCCCCACTCAACGAAAAGGCTCCGGGCAGCTCAGCCGTAAAACGGGAAATCTGCATCTGCTTCAGGTTTCCTTCCGTACCTGCATGAATCACCAACGGACGGAACGGATAGGCTTCCTTGAAAGCTTCCGGCAAGCCACCGGCAAAAAGCAGTACATCCTGTTTGCCGATACGGGCATTGAAACGGGCTGTCAGACGGCCGGTGGTAGGTATATTTATCAGTTCCCAGTAAGTCTGTGCCGTAAGGTTCATCTCACTATGAGGTGTCAGCAACTTCAAAGAAGGGATACGGATAACGGTAGAATCGGCAAACAACCGCCCGGTCAGGGAAGTTACACTCAAACCGGAACGCTCATACATGGAAAATTCCCGGATAACGGCATTCATATCTCTGCCGTAGTACATCACAGAATCAATGCCCAGGCGAATGTCGCGAAGAGCAATGTGCGAGGGGTCGAAGCCTATCGCACTCCCCGGGCCACCGGTATCATAATTGACAGAAGTTCCAGTCAGCAGGAATTTTCTCCAGCCATAGAACTGGTGTTTCAGGTCGGCAGCAGCGTCCGCAATCTTAGCATCTCCTATATGGGCTTTCAGCCCCATGGAGTCCAATGGCATCTGTAAATCGACCGAGACGTTCTTCAACTTCAGAGTATGGAGTGTGACTTTCCAGTTTAACGCAGTGTCAGTAGTGTCTTTGGGAGTCTCAGTGGTATCTGCAAGCATCACCTGCACATGGGTATCGCTCAATTCTATATTATTGAGGATGGCATCTTCTTTTGTAAGGTCTATGCCATGGCTTTCGAAAAAGAAATGCCCCAGTACTCCTTTGATGCACATACCTTCCATTAAATTGGAGGAGTTGACAGCAACTTGTTTCAAGGTAATGTCATCCACCTCCACTTTCCCTTTGAGTAAAGGCCATGCCTGTACCCGTACGTTCAAACTTCCAAGATTCAGCAAGGTATCGGGATGCTGCACATCAACAGCACTGTCGGCAGGCTGTACCACCAATACACCGCGGACCAACAAATTCAAAGGAAAGCGAAGGTCAATCCGCTCCACGGATATGTCCATACCCGTAGCATCTGATGCAATTGCCGTAGCCTGCTTCCGTATCAAATTCTGTACGGGAGGCACATAAAGCAATATCATCAATATTATAAACAGTATAATAGGAGTAAGCAACACCCACAGTGCTGTTCTCAACCATTTTCTTCTCATCGGAACGTCAATCTTTCATCGTATTTAAAAGTCCTACAAAGTAAACAATTTCTTTCGACATTTGGTTCCCGACAGAGAAAAATCACGTATTCTTCTCTGTTCCCCCATTACGGAAAAGCTGTTGCCTGAGTAATGACATCCTCTATCAAAACGAGGGCGGCAAGGGCGTGTTCTTTCAACTCTCCGGTAAAAGGCACTCCATGAGAAGTTTCCAACAGTTTCAGCAATGCAACCAGTTCCGCTGCTCCAATTAAAGTAAAGAGGGGAATCATTTTGTGGGAGACAGCAGCCATCTCGTCCACATCCTCATTCTCCACAGCCTTCTGCAAACGCTCCGCATTGAGGCGGGTTTCAGCCACAAAACTTTCCAGAATGGACTTTGCCGCCTCGGGGTCATCGACCGAAAAAGCAGTGAGCGAAGAGAATTTATACCCCGGGCAAGCCGAAGTTTCCGAAACTTCCATAACCTCCATCCCTTTGTCCTCCATATTCAATTCATGTAGCAATTCACTGACGGTAAACGGCTTATGCAGGCATCCGGCAAATCCATGCACCGTAAATTCCTCACGCTGCATGTCACTGCGGGCAGTGACAGCAATCACCGGAACAGACTGTGCCTGCGGTATGTTCGAAGCACGAAGCAGTTTCAGTAAATCAAAACCATTAATAGCAGGCATCTGCACATCAGTAAGCAGAACATCAAAGGTTGCAGTGCGCAAGGCATCCAGCAGTTCATCCAGTTGTAAACAAGAGACAGAATTTATACCACTCTGCTGAAGCATGGCGGCAGTAAGGGTAAGCTGAATACGGTCATCATCGATAAGGAGGACATTCTTCAGTGAAGAATGAGGAACGGGGAATGAAGAATTGCCATTCGGCGTGGCAGCACATCCCGATTCTTCATCCTTCATTCTCCGTCCTTCACTCCTTACGGGATAGATAGGAATATATATGGTGAAAGTGCTTCCCTTGCCTGGCACACTGTCTACATCAATCGTGCCTTCAAGCAACTGTACCAGCATACGGACAATGGAAAGTCCAAGTCCAAACCCCTCTTTACCCTGAGCACCCGGTAAGCGGGTAAACTCCTGGAAGATACGTTCCCGGTCGGCAGGTTCCATACCTTTACCGGTATCAGCAATGGCAACTACCAGTCGACGGTCCTCGTAACGGGCAGTCATGGTAACACTGCCTTGGTCCGTAAACTTCACGGCATTGGACAGCAAATTGTTGATAATCTGGCGCAGACGCAAGGGGTCGCAAATATAGGTACCGCCCAGCTCCGGGGCAATGTCGCAATGAAGCGCCAGTCCTTTGGCAGCCGTAAGTGGTTCAAAACTGACGTGTATCTCTTCAAGCAGGCGGGAAGGATGAAAGGTGACCCGGTTGATTTCGGCCTTGTTCAAATCAAGACGATGGAAGTCGAGCAAATCAACGACCAGCTTCAGCAGATGTTCCGATGAGGTTTTCATATTGTCCAGATAGAACCGCTGACGCTCATCCACCGTCAGGCGGGAAAGCAAGTCGGCATAGCCCATAATAGAACCGAGCGGGGATTTGAAATCATGGGTAATGGCAAGCATCAGTTTTTCACGGACAGCGAGTAAATCCTCGGCACGACGACGGGCCTCTTCCAACTCACGGCGGTAACGGTTGCTTCGGGTTATGTCGCGGCCGATGATAATAAGAAAAAAAGCGGAAAGCAACACCGCACCTACGGCAATGCCACTGATAATTTTGGCCGAACGGCGTCGGACCGCTTGTTGATACTCGGCTTCCGTCCGTGCACGCAGCAGAGTTTCCGTCTCATAATCTTTCAGCAAACTGTCAATACGAGCGGTCAGCATATGGTCCAAGCGTTGCAGATAGCGTTTACGTCGCTGTATAACAGTGTTTACAGCTTTTTTCTGCTGGGCCACGGCACGCAGTTTCTCATGCAAAGAATCGGCCGGATTATAAGGTTCAATCACCGTATCCGTTGCAAATTCAAGGGAGGTCTTTACCTGGATAGCCGTATCTTTCTTTGGGGGGACAAACACTTCACCCAAACGACGGAAAAACCCCTTCTTCCGAGGGCGTGTCACGACGGTATCCCGATGTGTAATGATACGGTGCTGCACACGCTGCTGGGTCACTACCGAGTCCTGCTGGGCAATTATCTGCTCAATGTCACTGGTGGATACCATGCTGTCATTCGCCTCACTCAGCGTGCGCAGCATTTTTATCGTATTGGTATCCTTCTCGCGTATCAAGGCAAGCACGCTGTCTGTCCATTGTACATCGCGGTCATCAGTAAGAATAAGGTTCTCCATTTCCCGGTGTACGAAAAACAAGGAAAAAAACAATACCGCCAGCAACAAAGTGTAGCCTACGGCAATCTTTACTTTGGAGACATTATTCATACTATCAAATCCTTTCCCTGGTCTGTTTACGGAACCTCAACCACAGCATCACTCCCGCACTGGTCAGTCCGAACGGGAAAGCCATCCAGACTCCCGTCAGCCCCCAACCGAAAACGAAACCGCAAAGGTACCCTACGGGCAAAGATATAATAAAATAGGATATAAATGCAATAATCATCATCGGTTTCACATCCGAGATGCCGCGCAGGGCATTGGCAAAGTTAATCTGCAACCCATCGCCGAACTGGTAAATCAAGAACGGGAAGAAGAGAGCGGCAACCATGCCGGACACTTCCGCATTGTCCGTAAACCATCCACCTACTTGACCGCGAAGTGCAAAGACGATACCCAGCAACACCACCTCCATACACAGGATGATGTGAAGGCCGGCATACGCCGAGCGGCGCACATTCTGCCCGTCTCCCTGCCCCTTGAAGTTGCTGACACGCACGGCAACCGCAGCGCCCATGCCATAATACATCATGAAGGTGAACTGAGAGATAGTAAGCATTATCTGATGCGATGCCAGGGCAAGTGTCCCCAGCCAGCCCACCATGACGACACTCAGACTGAAGGAAGCGGTCTCCATACCCATCTGCATACCCACGGGCCAGCCCAGTGCATTGAGCTTCCTGAACATCGGCATCGACCACCCCAGCCGCATGAAGCCGAGCCTGTAACGGATAAACCGGCGGCCGCGAAGCACAATCGCCGCAAAGACCACCACCATCACAATGCGGGAGAACAAGGTGCTGATACCCGCACCAAGCAGTCCCATCTCCGGAAAGCCCAGCTTTCCATTGATAAGTATATAGTTTCCTACGATGTTAAGCGCATTCCCTCCGAGCAGAATCCACATGGCCGTCTTGGTATCGGTGATGCCGTCCGTAAACTGTTTGAAACCGTTGAACAGCATGACAAAGACCAGTGAAGCAAGCAACACCAGATAGTAAGGCTTGATTAGAGGCAGCAATTCTCCGGGCTGTCCCAGCCGCTCCACATTGAAATAGAGAACAGCCATGACAAGAGTCAGCAACAAAGCCACCAGCACATTGGCAACCAGGCTACACCGCAACGCCTGCCCTGCCTCGGCAAAGCGGCGGTTACCGTAGAAGCCCCCTACAACCGGTGTCAGCCCGTAGCTGAAGCCCGTACTGAAAATAATGCAAAGAGTAAACAGATTGTTTACGAAAGAAGCGGCACCCAGTTCCTCCGTGCTGTGATGCCCAATCATCAGCGTATCGGCAAAACCAAGCACAATGACTCCCAACTGCCCCACCACAATGGGTAGCCCCAGGAGAAGCAATGCTTTATAGTGCTGCTTATACGTATCAAATAATTTTTTCATACTAAAGGTTTTCTTTTTGGTAATAAAGCACAATCCCGTTTTCATCGCGGAAGGTCTGTTGGGCGACCCTATGAAGCTGTTCTGCCGTCACAGAGCGGTAATTGTCCACTTCACGGTCTATGTCTTCTGCCTGCCCGGTCAGTTCAAACCAGGCAAGATTCGTGGCAACATTCAGATAATTGATGTTGCCGAATATCTGTGTAGACTCAAACTTGTTCTTTACTTTCTCCAATTCTTGTTCTCCAACAAACCCGGATTTCAACTCTTCCAACTCTTTCCGGACAGCAGCCTCGGCTTGCTCCAAAGATACGCCTGCAGATGGTTTTCCACTGATATGCAGCAGTCCGGCATCCCGTGTACCGGAGATATAGGCATCGAGACTGGAAAAGAGCTTTTGCTCCTGCACCAGCCTGCGGGTCAAGCGACTGGAACGTCCATTGCTCAGAATATCCGACAGAATATCGAAGGCATAATAATCGGCATCCTCACGGCTGCACATGTGATAAGCCATGAACAAAGCATCCAGAGGAACATTCCGTTCCACCGTCTGCCGGCGTTCCGCCGTCTGTACAACTTCTTGCGGTAATTGCCTTACGGGCACATTCCTACGGGGAATGGGAGCAAACCATTTTTCTGTCAGCCTAACCGTTTCTTCCCACGAAATATTTCCGGTAACGGCCAGCACTGCATTATTAGGTGCATAAAAACGAAAAAAGAATTCCTTTACCTCATCCAGCGTGGCATTGGCAATGTGAGAGAGGTCTTTCCCGATAGTAGGCCAGCGATAAGGATGCGTTTGATAAGCCAAAGGACGAAGCAGATGTCCCACATCACCATACGGCTGGTTCAAGCAACGTTGTTTAAATTCCTCCATCACTACCGCACGCTGCACTTCAAGACTTTGCTCACTGAATGCCAGTTCCAGCATGCGGTCGGACTCCAGCCAGAAGCCGATTTCCACATTCGATTTTGGAACCGTCAGGTAGTAATTGGTAATATCATTATTGGTCCATGCATTATTCTCCCCGCCTGCCAATTGCAAAGGAGCGTCATAATCAGGAATATGCACCGAACCTCCGAACATCAGATGCTCGAACAGATGGGCAAAACCCGTATGCTCGGGATGTTCGTCACGGGCACCCACATCATAAACAATATTCAAGGCAACCATCTGCGTGCTGGTGTCCTCATTGTGCACCAACCGCAGACCGTTGTCAAATATCTTTTTGTTTATCTTCATAAAATGGAATGACAGAATCTATCATCAATCTATCACTGTCACTTTTTTAATAACCACATCCTCTTCGGGCCGGTCGTTACGGTCAGTCTTGACCTTCTGTATTTTATCAACAATATCCATACCTTCCAGCACTTCACCGAACACGGTATATGCACCGTCCAAATGCGGAGTACCGCCCACGGTAGTATAAGCCTTCACCTGCTCGGGGGTAAACTTGAACTCCGGTTCCTTGGCAACCTGAGCCTCTGCCTGCGCAATCAAGGAATCTTGCAAATCCATCAGACCGTCCTGGTCATTATTCTTACGCATCTTGTAGATTTCCTTCATATGCTTCTGGGCCAATGCATTGAAAGCATTGTTCAGGCGCATCTGATTCATCTGCTGTTCCATCCCCAGCAAGGTAGAGTCATTATATACTTTTCCGGTCACAATGTAGAACTGGCAGCCGGATGATGCCTTGTCGGGGTTCACCTCATCACCCTGGCGTGCAGCCGACAAAGCACCTTTTTTGTGAAAATACTTCGGATAAACAAATTCGGCAGGAACGGTATAACCCACGTCGCCTGCCCCCAGCATCTTGCCTTTCGGAGCCTTCTTCGATTCCGGGTCACCTGCTTGTATCATAAAGTCCTTGATGACACGGTGGAACAGCGTACCTTCATACGTGCCGTCTTCCACCAGCTTGATAAAGTTATCACGGTGTTTCGGGGTTTCATTATACAGTTTCACGGTGATGTCACCCGCACTTGTTTCAATCTTCAGCTTCGTTTCTTTTTCCATATCTTCCTCTTTCTTTTGTCCCGGCTTGCAAGCAGTCAGACTGCAAACCAGTATAGTTAATAATACAATAAGATTTCTTTTCATTTTGTTTTTTATTTAATTTAAGTTTGCAAATATACTAAAATCAGACAAAAGCACTTACCTTTGCCTACATAAAAGAGATAAAAGGCTAAAGCAATGACATCCATATTAATTGTAGAAGATGATATTACTTACGGCATGATGCTAAAAACATGGCTCGGCAAAAAAGGTTTCCAAGTAACCTCTGCCAGCAACATTGCCCGTGCTCAAAAACATATTGAGTCGGAAACCGTAGATTTGATATTGTCTGACCTGCGCCTGCCCGACAAGGATGGCATTGACTTATTGAAATGGCTGGGCGAACACGGCCTGCAAATACCGCTTATCATCATGACAGGATACGCTGACATACAGTCGGCCGTCCAAACCATGAAACTGGGAGCCTGCGATTACATTGCCAAGCCTGTGAACCCGGACGAATTACTGAAAAAAATAGGCGAAGCCTTGAATGCATCATCCTCCGCTTTGAAACAGATGATGCATTCGTCCCGAACAGATGATGCGTTTACCCCAAACAGACCATCCGTTTCACCCAAACAGACGATGCATTCCGACAAGATGAAAAATCAGCCTCTGAAGGGTGCAGAAGGCTCATTGTCCTCCTCCGACTTCCTTGAGGGAGAGAGCGACGCAGCCAAACAACTCTACAATTATGTGAAACTGGTTTCACCTACCAATATGTCTGTACTCATCAATGGTGCCAGCGGAACGGGCAAAGAATACGTAGCTCACCGCATCCACCAGCTCAGCAAGCGTGCCGACCAGCCGTTTGTAGCCATCGATTGCGGTTCTATTCCCAAAGAATTGGCCGCTTCGGAGTTCTTCGGGCACATAAAGGGCGCCTTTACCGGCGCACTGACCGACAAAACGGGCGCTTTCGTCGAAGCCAACGGCGGTACCATCTTCCTGGATGAGATAGGTAATCTGAGCTATGAAGTGCAAATACAGTTGCTGCGTGCTTTGCAAGAGCGTAAGATACGTCCGGTAGGTTCAAACAAAGAGATAAGCGTGGACATACGTCTGGTATCCGCCACCAACGAAAATCTGGAGCAAGCCATCGAAAAAGGGGCGTTCCGTGAAGATTTATATCACCGTATCAATGAATTCACCCTACGCATGCCGCAACTCAAAGACCGCCGTGAAGACATCCTGCTCTTTGCCAATTTCTTTCTGGACCAGGCCAACCGCGAAATGGACAAGCAACTGACCGGCTTTGATGACAAGGCATCCCGCGCCCTATTGGAATATCCCTGGCCCGGCAATCTACGCCAAATGAAGAATATGGTACGCCGTGCAACCTTGCTGGCACAAGGCAAATTCATTACTATCAACGAACTGAATGAACTGAAAGAACCCGCACCGGCCATCATCGGTATCCCTCTCCGCAATGAGGAGGCAGAGAAGCATCAAATCATCGAAGCCTTGCGGCAGACGGGAAACAACAAGAGCCGCGCTGCACAACTGTTGGGCATTGACCGCAAAACGCTGTACAACAAGTTGAAGCTTTATAACATATCCGACTAAAAGGTGTGGAATTATTCCACACTCCCCTCCACACATTCCACACTTTTCCACACTATGCCACACTTTGCATAGAAACATATATCACTAGCTATCAGAATATTATCCAACACGCACTCTTTCTGGCACACCATTTGAACTATATTAGACGTAAGCAACAAGCGCTACAACAAGCAAGCACTTAGACTTAACAATAAGATATACCAACCTAAAAGCAAATGAATTATGAAAAAATTAGTATTAGTAGCAGCCCTGTTTATGTTTGTTTGTGGCGGAACGTTCTTGGCTCAAGCTAAGGCTCCGGTAGAACAGCCGAGTAAGACAACAACCTTGTCTAACGACACTGTGGTAACGGATACTTTGCAGAAAGCCGAGAACGTCCAAGACACAGCAAAAGTGGCCCAATAACAGTAAGCACACTACAACAAAAAAGCCGTTTCCTCCTTGTCTATTCTGGGAAACGGCTTTTTTAATTATCAATTGTTAATTAAAACATCACCAATGTCTTTCCGGATAAAGGTCATTCCACCATGCCGGACTATCCTGCAGCCAACGGGCAAACCAAGCCATGATTGAATTGTGCCACAATTCACGTTTTGCATAATCAAGTACAAAATGGTTTTCACCGTCCACGGTAATAAATTCCACCGGCTTGCCCAATATCTTCAGCGCATTATACAACTGGATACTTTCACCGATAGGCACGTTTGTATCTACCGTGCCATGCAGCAACAACAGAGGGGTATTAATCTTGTCCGCATTGAACAATGCTCCATGCTTCGTAAACAAATCGGGATTATTCCAAGGATAGCTATCGGCTGCCGCAACAGAGTTATAGGAATATCCCCAATAACCCTCGCCCCAATAGCTCGTTACATTGCTGATGCCAGCATGCGAGGCAGCGGCAGCAAACATGTCCGTCTTAGTCTGCAGATACATCGTCATGAATCCTCCATAAGAGGCACCCAGGCATCCGATACGTTTATCGTTGACAAACGGATGGGCTGCACAGAATTTCTTCGTACCTTCAATGATCTCATCGGCCGTACGCTCACCCCATGCATTGACATGGCGTGCAGAGAACTCCTGGCCGTACCCGATGGCACCACTGGGCTGGATAACATAAACCACATAGTCACGTGACGCAAACAACTGTGCACAGTACGGGGAAGTTATACCGCGAGTCGTAGGAGTCGTTCCTCCATAATAGTACACGATAAGCGGATACTTCTTGTTCGGGTCGAAAGACGGCGGAAGGCAAATCATTCCCTTTATCTCCGTACCGTCCGAAGCTGTAAAGTTCCACTCTTCCATCTGTCCCAGCTCAATCTTGTCGAGGACGGGCTTCATGGGGTTGGCAAGCAGGGTAGAAACTTTTTTCTTCGTGTCGTACGTATAGGCTACGCCCGTACTGGTGTTTCCTCCACCCACATAGGCAGCCACAACCGGATTGTCATTGGCCAGCGTGAAGGAAGTAATCACATCTTCTTCAAGCGGAAGCATTTCAAAGCCGCCCGTCTTCGGAACATAACGGTATATATGCCTGCAATCCCCATCAGTCGTATCGAAATAGATACATCCGTCCACACGGTTCCACTGCACGGGAGACACTGTAGGATTGAAATCGCGCGTGATAGCCTGCACTTTCTTTGTAGCCAAATCCATAATGAATGCTTGGGTATCAAAGTCATTGGCTATGGGATGTTCACCGCAATTCTTGCCAATGCCTCCGAAAGCAGACGGACTGCCCGTCACCAGAAGCTGCTTCCCATCCGGAGAGTAAGAAGCACTTCCCAGATAAGCATCCCAGGCGACCAGCGTATCTGCCTGCAAGGTGGCCAAATCAATTTCGAACAGAGAAGAGAGGGAGAAAGGGCATCGAGTGATGTCCGGCTTGGAAGTGCTGCACAACAGTTTCTTGCCATCCGGAGAAATATCGTTCAGGTAGACATTGTGGCTACCGTAGGTCAGGCGCTCGGAAAGTCCCGTCGCCACATCGTATTTCATGAGATAATAGCGGTCACGAGAATTGGGGATACGGTCGTCCGGATGCAAGAGACGTTTCAACGGGCCACTCACCTTTTCGCCCTCGTCCGTGAGCATATAGATAAGGTAGTCTTCCGTAGGAGACCAGCTGAAATATCCTTCGGGAACGTTCTTCAGCAGCACTTCCTCACGCATCGTGGCGGGATCGAACACAACCAGGTCATTCTGCTCCTCGCCCATAACCGTATAATAGAGCTTGTTGCTGTTGGGCATCCAGTTCATCTTTTCATTGGCATTGGGCAATATCACCCGGCCGGTCTTTACCTCGGTCAGCTCACAACGGGTCCTGGAACGCTTCACGTCGTAATTGTCCGAATAGCGGGTCAGCAGATACTTGCCGTTGGGCGAAAGAGAAACCCTGCTCGCTCGGGAGCCGAAATTGGTGTTGAACAAAGAGAAACGTCTCTTCATGTCCGGTGCCATCCGGCAGGCTACATCGGCAAAGTCCTTTTCCTTTTCAAATTCGCATTTCAGCATCGGCTGCATCTTGTCGTCCGCGCTTGAAAGCAACTTGATGACAATCTCATAATCCGCTTCGGGGTCCATACGCAAACTGACAGCCGTAGGACGGACCTGCGACAAGCTGTCCTCCGCTGTCTCCTTGACTTGCTTGGATTCACCGTTTACAAACACCTCAAAACGGGCAGGAGAATATACATTCAGCTTGCCCTTCATGAAACGCTCCGCACGCAGATTGGTAGCAAACAGATAGAACAGATTGTCCTTGTCCGCCTTTGCCACAGTTACATATCCAGCCGTATCAGCAACCATACGTTCGTACCGACCTCCGTCGAAGTCGAGACTGACCTTCGTCTTCAGAAGATTGCCGGTAGTAAACTTGTCTCCCTTGAAGTTGATACTATCGCCCTGGAGGGGAGTGCGCACCGTAACGGCCGGACGCACGTTATACTCAGCAACTCTTTCCTGAGCTTGGGCAGCCAATCCCGCAAGGAGCAGCAAACCCGACAAAACTGTGATTTTCTTCATTACTGTAAGATTAAATCGTTTCAAAACCATTCCATAAATTTCCGGGAGGAACGGGCGCCTCCACTTCTATCAGTTCTTTGGACACCGGATGCACAAAACGGATATACCGCGCATGCAGACAGATGCTGCCGTCGGGATTGGAGCGGGGCGAACCATACTTCAAATCTCCCTTGATGGGACAGCCCATCTTTGCCAACTGACAACGTATCTGGTGATGGCGTCCGGTTTTCAAATCTATTTCCAACAGATAATAGTTCTGCGACCGCCCGATGAGCCGGTAATGCAAAATCGCTTTCTTGCTGCCCGGCACCTCCTTGTCGTATGCATAACTCTTGTTCTGTTTCTCATTTCGCACCAGATAGTTCACCAATTCCCCCTCTTCCTCGCGGGGCAAGTTCTTCACTACTGCCCAGTAAGTCTTCTTCACCTCGCTATTCTTGAACATCTCGTTCAGACGCGACAGTGCCTTACTGGTCTTGGCAAAAACAACAAGACCGCTCACGGGGCGGTCCAGCCGGTGAGCGACACCGATAAAGACATTTCCAGGCTTGCTGTACTTCTCTTTCAGGTACTGCTTTACAGTTTCCGAAAGCGGTGTATCACCCGTTTTGTCTCCCTGAACTATCTCGGAAGCGGTCTTGTTGACTATAATGATATGATTGT
>ENA-OOSV01000474-OOSV01000474.1-human-gut-metagenome-genome-assembly--contig:-NODE-474-length-19032-cov-2.082152_pt1 | contig 19032 bp, 8 predicted proteins | sample MGYA00241179_ERZ501216 | MGnify/ENA primary metagenome ERZ501216 (study PRJEB25962, sample SAMEA2042498) | human gut metagenome | biome: human gut; feature: human-associated habitat; material: faeces...
TGCTTCAACATAGGTCTCAATCTGTCTCGGAATAAATTTAAAACAGCTTCTTATTTTGTATTCTCGAAAAGAGCTCTTAATATTTATGGAACACATGGGGTATCGCATTATACCGACTGGGTTATCTTCTCATCTATCTTAGCTATTTTTTCATCGAGAGAGAGGGCTGCATCGAGCCAAAAAATGGAGAATCCCCGACGTTCCATACCCCGGAACCATGTCATTTGCCGTTTGGCGAATTGGTGAATCGCTATTTCGAGCAATGAAACCATTTGATCGTATGAGGTGCGCCCGATGAGGTACTCGGTAATATATTTGTATTCGAGCCCGTAGTAAATGAGAGATTCTGGATCGATGCCGCTGTCGAGCAAACCTTGAACTTCGGCCACCATGCCTTGTTCGAGACGATTGCGCAGACGTTGCGAAATTTTGGCGCGTCGGTTTTCCCTATCTATGTTCACTCCGATAATCAAAGCGTTTTTTACCGGATTAGGAATAAGTTTTTCGGGCTCTTGCCGAGAATAATATTCGGCTATTTCAATGGCGCGGATCGCTCGCTTACAAGTATCGGTATCTGTTTGGTTGTGTAGAGTCTTGTAGTTTTTGAGTATTTCTTCCAATTCGGATAGTGATTTTTCAGCAAGTTTTTCACGCAGGGCCTTGTTTTCGGGTACGGGAGGTAACGAGTACCCTTTGAGTACGGCTTCTATGTACAGACCTGTACCCCCGCAAAGAATGGGCGTTTTACCCCGCTTGATAATATCTGCGTAAGCGGTGTTGTAATCCCGAATATATTCAAATAGATTATATTTATATCCGGGTGGGCAAATATCGATTAGATGATAGGGAATAGCGTGTCCTTCATAGGTGTATTCGGATAAGTCTTTACCTGTACCGATATCCATTGAACGATATATCTGACGGGAATCCGCACTGATAATTTCGGTGTCGAGGTGGGCGGCCAGCGCCACCGCCAAAGATGTTTTACCGGAAGCGGTGGGACCCAATATGGTGATTAAATCAAGCATCGCAGCAATTTGATGAGGAACATTTTTTACCTAAAATTTTTCGAATCCATTTGTCTATACGGTATAAAAGGCGGTCGTCATTGTGCTGGCTTACGTAAAGCCAAACCGGGTCATCTAATTCGATATCCAGCAAATCGATTCTGTGTAATGTAAAGGACGGCTTATATCCTCTTATCGGATATCTCCTTTTTCCATTGCTGTAATAGGTACGGGCCGTATTGACAATCGTATAGAAACGGGCATAGATTTCTTTAAATAGAGGATAAAGCCTATTGCTATGGAATAATCTTGTTATTTCTTCTATGGTGTACCAACGGCCGTTGTACCTGTTTAACTTATTTTGATCCTCGTCCGAGATAAATAATACATAATGTCCGACTCTTCGCCAAGAATCTTCGGCGATAGCCGATGATATGTGGCGTAAATCGGGTTTTTCTATTTGAAGTTCTTCGCGTATGATTTGCCGGGCTTTTTGTTCCTCTTCTTCTTGCGTCGTACAATAGTCTGTATAACGATGTATAGGAATATCGAACCCTTTGCCGCTATTGAATTCTATTTCATCTCCTTTGTTTTCGATTAAGTAGATTTTTTCTTGACCTATGACCATAATACGAATTACCGTGAAAAAGTAATCCATATCGGGATTATTCGTTTTGTCGTTGATATAACGTTTACATTTTTTCTCGTGACTTTCGATAAGTTGTTGGATCAGCAGACGGCGAATAATTTCGAAGATAATGATAGCTATACTTAACCCCAGAGGAAAATAGAAGTAAAAATAATTCCCGGCACGGCTTTGCCTTTCCACGCCAAAAGCAAAGAGTATCCATGATAACATAGTTACTAATATAGAGCCTATTAGAATTAAGCGTACGATATAATGAGTTTCATAGCGGCTGAAATCTCCCAGTAAATGCCGTTCTCGAATCCCTCCTCGTTTCAAGATACACTGATAACAGAATGGGGGGTGTATATTCCGATGTTCGAACAGATATAATATGACAACCATGCAGGGAGCCCAAAAAAGTACGATAGGGATATTATAATACCCGAAAAGGAGCAAGAATGCTTTTGTTATTCCTCCAAATATCATAGACCACCCTGTTATCCACCCTATTATTCCACATCCTTTAAAAAAATGTATGTAAAGCCGGGAGAATATAGTCCATATAATACCGGCGATAATCGATGTCAGGACAATGACATTTTCTTTAAGCGATGGGGCTAATCCCCATACGAGAATAGCAGGCACCAATCCCAAAGAATAGATGGTAGACCAACTTATTTTGTTACTTTTTTTCTTTTCCATAGGGTTGGGATGCTATTCCTTTTATTTCAGTTTATCGAGGAAAAAGTTACATACTTTGATATACAGATGATGACGGGTGTTGCAACCTCGTATATGGTGGTCTTTATTGGTATATATTTGAGTATCGAATTGTATTCCTGCTTCGATTAAAGCAGCGGAATATTGTAATGTGTTAAGATAATGAACATTATCGTCTGCTGTCCCCGATATAATCAACAAATCTCCTTTTAATTTTTCGGCATGAGTAATGGGGGCGGATTGTTCGTATCCCTCGTTGTTTTCATTCGGCGTACGCATAAAGCGCTCGGCGTAAATCGTATCGTAATAACGCCAGTCGGTTACCGGAGCGATAGCCACTCCGGCTTGATAAGTACCGTTGCTTGTGGACATGGCCATAAGAGTTTCGTACCCACCGTAACTCCAACCATATATACCTATGTGTTTGTCGTCTACATAGGGTAGGGTCCGCATGTATTCCGCTCCCGCTACTTGGTCTTCGGTTTCGAGTTTCCCTAATTGCATATATACAGAGGTTTCGTATGCCCGACTGCGTCCGCCGGTTCCTCTCCCATCGACGCAGGCGACGATAAACCCTTTGCTGACTAAGTAGTATTCCCAGTCTATTGTCCATTTATCCAGAACCGATTGGGAACCCGGGCCACTGTATTGCGACATGACTACCGGATAGCGTTTCGAGGGGTCGAAATTCGTGGGTTTCAAAATATAACCGTTCATTTGATCGCCTGCGTGATTGGGGCAGGTAAAAAATTCTTTGCGTGGCAAATCGGTTTGGGCGATTCGTGCTTTTAGCGTAGCATTGTCTTCCAGTGTGCGTATTACTTTCCCTTTGGCATCGCATACGGTTACGAGCAAAGGTTCATTGCTGTTGCTGTATTTGTTGATAAAATAAGTACACGAGGGATTGAACGAAGCCTGATTTGTCCCGATTCGTTCCGATAATTTGGTTTCTATCCCTTTTTCATTTATTTTGTAAATGGCTTTGTAAAGAGGACCTTCTTGATTCGATTCGTAAAAATAAGAGCGACTTTTTTCATCATAACCCAAAAATGCTGAAACATTCCATTCGCCTTTGGTGATTTGTTTAGCTAATGTTCCATTATAATTGTATCGGAAAAGGTGTTGATAACCGCTACGACTGCTGGCAATCACGAAGAAATCGGGATAGAACGAGATATTGTCTAATATAGATTCTTCGATCCAAGCTTTGTCTGTTTCTCTCAATAGCAGTTTGCTGATTCCCGATTTAGGATTGACAGAGTATATATCCATTTCGTTTTGTGTGCGGTTTAGCGTGACAACCGCGAGTCTGTTCGGATCGGTCGTAAATTTGATTCGAGGTATGTAACTGTCTGATGATATAGGCAGTTTCATCGTTTTTAAGGCTCGTGTTTCGACGGTATAAGAGAGTACCGATACTTGTGAATTGGTCTCGCCTGCTACCGGATATTTGTAAGTGAATCTTCCCGGATATAGGGTGTATTCCGGGTATGTGGGACAGTAACCTTCGTAGAGAGAGAAAGAATATTCGGGAACATGGCTTTCATCAAATCTCACAAAAGCTAATGTAGCATCGTCCGGCGACCATTGCAGGGTAGAAGTAAGAGCGAATTCTTCTTCGTAAACCCAATCGGGAATCCCATTGATGATTTTGTTTCGCTCTCCGTCGCGGGTGACGGCTACTTCTGTACCGTAATCGAGTTTTTTGATAAAGATGTTGTTATCTCTTACAAAAGCGACCATTCGGCCGTTAGGAGAGTATACGGCAGCTTGTTGTTTTCCTCCGTCGGAAAGCGGTTTCAATAAGTTCCTGCGTATCTCGAACGTGTAATAAGTGGCTTTGAATGAGCGTCGGTAAATAGGTTCCGAGTCGGCATAAATTAATAGATGTTTTTCATCGGGACTGAGAGAAAAACCGTCGAATTGTTCCAAATTGCATTCTCTGGCAGTTTTTACGTCAAAGAGGGTATCGACTTCGTGTCCCGTCCGGTATTCACATTTTACGATACGTGTATTCCCGTTTGTCGCTGTGAAATAATGAACGCCATCGGCTGATGGATAAACCTCTGCTATATCTTTGGACTGAAATTTCCCGGAAGTAATATCTTCCAATGTAATAGCTTTTACTTGAAACGTGAAAATAAAAATCAAAGAAAGGAAAATGAGAAATACTTTTTTCATTGTTGTATAGTGATAAATCTATTGTTACACAAGTGATGAACAGTTTCGACACTAAATTTTATTCATTAGATACAAATGTAATAAAGGTTGATAGCGGTACAAACAAGTTGCTCGTTTTTAATGCCGAGACGTATATTTTATTAGGAATCAAAAGTAGGAAAAAAATATGGATAAAAAATTATATATATAATATATTAACTATATCGAGCCGAAAATTCTGTTTGCCTCTGCGCTCGCCTTTCGCTATCTTTGTAAATACGAAGATAGGATGCGGCTCGGCATAGTCAAAACGGAAATGTGATTTCCGTTTGTCTCTGCACTCGCCTTTCGCTATCTTTGCAGTTTGAACAATATGTATAAAAAGAGAACGATATGATAGAATATATTACGGGAGAGGTTACCGATTTAACTCCCGCCACGGCGGTTGTGGAGTGCATGGGAATAGGTTATTTGCTTAATATTTCGTTGAATACTTATTCTTGCCTTTCGAGAGGGCAAGCTACACGTCTGTATGTTTACGAAGCGATTCGGGAAGATGCCTATCAGCTTTATGGCTTTTATGACCGTCACGAACGTGAACTATTCATATTGTTGATTTCTGTTTCAGGAGTAGGGCCCAATACAGCCCGCATGATATTGTCTTCATTGAATCCTTCTGAATTGGAGCAGGCGATTGCGTCGGAGAATCTAAATTTATTGAAGTCGGTAAAAGGAATAGGCGCTAAAACTGCACAGCGTGTAATTGTTGACTTAAAAGATAAAATAAAACCTGCCGACAATCCGTTAGTAATAAGTACGCCCGCAGCCTCGGAAATTTACGAGGAAGCTGTGGCTGCGTTGGTGATGCTTGGATTTTCACAGCCCCAATCGCAAAAAACAGTTCAAAAGTTATTGCGTGATACTCCTTCGATGAGAGTTGAAGAGGTAATTAAGCAGGCTCTGAAAATGCTCTGATACCGGCGTCGTCGCCTTTTGAGTAAAGGCGGGAATTTGTGTAGGAGTATCGAATGAGAAGACGGATAAGGATTGGAACAATAGTTGTGCTAGCTGTGAGCGGATTAGGAGCCTATTCCGCTTTTGCTGCTTTGCAGTCGGCTGATCCGCAAAGTTCATCGAGCAGTATATCGGCAACGCAAAGCAATAAAGAATCCGATTCCATACAAGTCCGTTATCCTGTCACTAAGACATCTCCTGAATCGTACGATGAAATCGGGCAGTTAGCTCCGATGGATTTGAAAAATCCTTCTAATCTGAAAACAGAAGTAGAGTATGATGCTGAAACGAATTGTTATGTAATCCATACCCGAGTCGCCGGGGTTGATGTTTGCACTCCTTTCATGTTGTCGGCGGCCGAGTATAACGATTATACGTTGCGTAAATCCATGCAGCAGTATTATCGGGAACGAAATGCACAGAATTTTGCAGAGAACAGCAAATCGGAGTTTAATTTTTTGGATATGCAGTTCTCTCTCGGGCCATTGGAAAAAGTTTTTGGACCGGGTGGCGTACAATTGAAGACACAAGGTTCTATCGAGTTGAATATGGGATTGAAACATAACAAACTCGATAATCCCGCATTGCCGATGAGTTCCAGAAAGAAGACTTATTTCGACTTCGACGAGAAGATACAGGCTTCGGTAACGGCGAAAGTCGGTGACAAGATGTCGTTCAATATGAACTATAACACCGATGCGACTTTCGATTTCGACTCGAAAAATCTCAAATTACAATATCAGGGAAAAGAAGACGAGATTATTAAGAATATCGAAGCCGGTAATGTGAGTATGACCACAGGGTCGTCGTTGATACGTGGTAGTACGGCTTTATTCGGTGTAAAGACGACTATGCAGTTCGGTAAACTGACGGCTACCGCTCTTATTTCTCAACAACAGTCCGAATCGAAAACGGTCAATGCGAGTGGTGGGGCACAGACCACGCCGTTCGAAATCCGGGCAGACGCTTATGACGAAAACAGGCACTTTTTCTTAGCTCATTTTTTTAGGGACAATTACGATAAATTTGCTTCCAAATTACCTTATGTCTCATCGGGTGTGAGTATCAATCGAATAGAAGTTTGGATTACGAATAAACAAGGCAATTATGAAGAATCGAGGAATATTGTCGGTTTTATGGATTTGGCCGAAAATGTTCATATCGGTAACGACCATTGGATATCGGCTACCGCGCAGCAGAATCCGATGAATAACTCCAACTCGTTGTATGCCGAGATTAAAAACGGTTATCCCGATGCTCGTAATATCAATTTGGTGACACAGGCTTTGGAACCTCTTTCTGTTTATGGTATCGAGGGGGGGCAGGATTATGTGAAAATAGAGAGTGCCCGGAAACTTGCTTCTTCTGAATATACCTTGAATTCCCAATTGGGTTATATCTCTCTGAAAAGTAAGCTGAATGCCGATGAGATGATTGCTGTCGCTTATGAATATACTTATAACGGACAGGTTTATCAGGTTGGGGAATTTTCGGGAGATGTTACCGATACGGATCAATGTCTTTTTCTGAAAATGTTGAAGGGTTCTACCATATCGACCTCATTACCCATTTGGGATTTAATGATGAAAAATGTTTATTCGCTGGGGGCCTATCAGGTTCAGAAGGATAAATTCAGGCTGTACATTAAATATCAGAATGATTCTACGGGGGTAGCTGTAAATAATATACCGGAGGGGAATATATCCAATCAGACTTTGTTGCAAGTAATGAACCTCGACCGTTTGGATGCGAATGAGTCGGAATATTCCGATGGTATTTTTGACTACATAGAGGGGTATACGATTCAATCTTCGAACGGGAGGATTATATTTCCGGTCATAGAGCCGTTCGGTAGTCACTTGGCAGAAAAAATAGGAAATGCGGCGATAGCGGAAAAGTATGTTTATCAAGAGCTGTATGATTCGACATTGACTATCGCCCAGCAAGTATCGGAGAAGAATAAATTTATTATGACCGGAGAATATAAAGCATCTTCGGGCGCAGAGATAAGATTAAATGCGATGAATGTACCTCGGGGATCGGTGGTTGTTACCGCCGGAGGTATGACTTTGGTCGAAAATTCCGATTATATTGTGGATTATGCGATGGGTGTCGTGACGATATTGAACCAAAGTATAATCGAGGCGGGAACTCCGATTAGTATATCGCTTGAAAATCAATCGATGTTCAATATGCAACGTAAGACAATGCTGGGACTCGATTTGAATTATGCGTTCTCCAAAGATTTTAATGTAGGAGCGACGATTATGCATTTGTCTGAAAAGTCCCTGACGGAAAAAGTAAATATGGGCGATGAGGTACTGAATAATACTTTGTGGGGAGTGAACTTGTCTTATAATACGAATTTTTTATGGTTGACCAATTTGTTGAATAAAATTCCGACTGTAAACGCAACAGCTCCTTCTACGTTGGCTCTCACGGCTGAATTTGCCCAATTGATACCGCATAAATCCAAAAACGGCAGCTCGCAGGGAACATCGTATATCGATGATTTCGAATCGACACAAACAGGGTTGGACTTGAAGTCTCCTTATTCGTGGACGTTGGCTTCCACTCCGTACGACCCTTCATCTGATGCTTTGTTTCCCGAAGCTCGTTATTCCAATGATATTCGTTATGGGCAAAATAGAGCATTGCTATCGTGGTATTATATCGATAGAATGTTTACTCAGAAAAACTCGACATTGATACCGGCTCACCTGAAAAATGATTTGGACCAATTGTCTAATCCTTATGTGCGTGAGGTGAGTGTACGGGAGATATTTCCCAATAAGGAAATCAATTATGGAGAATCGACGACCTTACAGACATTGAACCTTTCATTTTATCCACAGGAACGGGGACCGTACAATCTCGATGCCGATAATATCGACTCACAAGGGCTTTTGTTGAATCCGGAGAACCGTTGGGGCGGGATTATGCGAAAAATGGATTATACCGATTTCGAATCATCGAATATCGAATATATACAGTTCTGGCTCATGGATCCGTTTTTAGATGAGAATCAGACTAATCATAACGGGGGAGAATTGTATTTTAATTTGGGAGAAGTGTCGGAAGATATTCTTAAAGACGGTATGAAGTCTTTCGAGAACGGTTTGCCTGTCGACGGTGATACAACACAGATAGCGACTACGGTGTGGGGAAAGGTATCCAAACGTCAGTCGTTGACTTATGCATTCGATAATACCAGTGGTGCACGGGCTTTGCAAGACGTAGGTTTAGACGGTCTGTCGAATGACGAGGAATATGGGTTCTCATCTTATAGAGATTATTTGAACAAGCTCGAAACTAAACTATCTCCGGCGGTAGTAGAGGCTATGCGACAAGATCAGTTTTCTCCGTTTAACGATCCGGCCGGGGATAATTACCATTTTTATCGTGGACACGATTATGACGATGCACAAACTTCTATATTGGACCGATACAAACGATATAACGGAACAGAAAACAATTCCCGGTCTCCCGAGGAAATGAATGATTCGTATTATCAGTCTTCCAAAAGTGTTCCTGACGTGGAGGATATCAATCAGGATAATACGTTGAACGAATATGAAAGATATTATCAGTACCGCATATCGTTATGCCCCGATAGCTTGGAGGTGGGAAAAAACTGTATTACCGATAAACGGGAGACAACCGTCCGGCTCCGCAATGGTGAAGAAGGAAAAGCTGTGTGGTATCAATTCAAAATCCCTTTGTCTCGTCCTCAAAAGAAAGTGGGATCTATTCAGGATTTTAAGACGATACGTTTTATCCGCATGTTTATGACGGGTTTTGAGTGTGAGACACATTTGCGTTTTGCCACGTTGGAATTGGTTCGGGGTGAATGGCGGACGTATAACTATGCTTTGAATTTGAAAGGAGATGCTCCGGCTCAGGGTAAGATGGATATATCGGTGGTAAATATTGAGGAGAATGCAGGACAGGTTCCTGTTAATTATGTTTTACCTCCGGGGGTAACCCGTATCATAGACCCGGGGCAATCGCAAATAACTCAGCTTAATGAACAAGCCATGTCTTTGAAAGTAACCGATTTGCAGTCGGGAGATGCTCGTGCGGTTTATAAGAACAGTGGTATGGATATGCGTACGTACAAGCGGTTACAGATGTTTGTACATGCAGAGAAGCTGATTGACGATAAAACTAATTTACGAGATGGCGATGTGTCTGTATTTTTACGATTAGGATCCGATAGCAAATCGAATTATTATGAGTATGAGGTTCCGTTGTCATTGACGGAGCCGGGTAATTATAGCACATATAATGCACAAGATCAGGAAGCGGTTTGGCCACAATCCAATATGTTTGATTTCCCTCTTTCTTTGTTTACCGATTTGAAGCTGGAACGGAATGCAAAGAAGCGTATGGATAATTCGACGGTGACGTTTCAAACTCGTTATTCCAGTTATGATCCCGATAAAAATCAAAATAAGGTGACTATCGTGGGGAACCCTTCTTTGAGCGATGTTCGTACGATGATGATCGGTGTGAGAAATAATTCGAATGCAGCTAAGGATATAGTCGTTTGGGTGAATGAAATGCGTTTGACCGATTTTGACCAATCTGGTGGTTGGGCTGCCAAAGCAAATGTAAATCTCGGTTTGTCGGATATTGCTACGCTGAATATCGCGGGGCATGTAGAAACTGTCGGTTTTGGGGGGATAGACCAAAGCCTTACGGAACGTCGATTAGACGATTACTATCAGTATAATATAGCTACGATGGTCGAGTTAGGGCGTTTTTTGCCAGAAAAAGTCAAATTGAAAGCCCCATTATTTTATTCGATTACCGAACAACGTACTTCTCCTAAATACAATCCGCTCGATCAAGATATCTTGTTGAAAGATGCTTTGGACAATGCGGGTAGTAAAGCCGAGCGTGACTCTATAAGTGATGCTTCGATAGAGAAATCGACTGTCGAAAGTTTCAGTTTGTCGGGAGTTTCTTTTGATATTAGGAGTAAGAATCCTATGCCCTATGACCCGGCTAATTTTTCTATCAGCTATTCTTATAATCGACAATCGAAACAAGACCCTACTACCGAATTTGAGAATACATACGATTATCGGGGTAGTTTCACTTATTCCTATACTCCTTTTGTTAAACCTTTTGTCCCGTTGAAGGGATTAAAGAGTAAATCTAAGCATTTGAAATTTTTGAAGGAATGGGAATTTAATTATTTGCCTAATAATATTGCGTTTAATACCAATATGTCGCGATATTATTATGAACAGCAGATTCGCGATGTGAGTGGATCGGGAGGAATGGCATTGCCGACGAGTGTAAGTAAAAGTTTTTTATGGGATCGGCAGTTCTCGTTGACATGGAATCTCACCAAGTCGATAAACCTTTCGTTGCAAACGATGACGAACGCTCATATCGAGGAGCCGGTCGGTGTGGTGAATAAACAGCTTTTCCCAGATGAATACGAAGCATGGAAAGATACCGTGTTGACCAGCATCAAGAATTTGGGAACACCGTGGAATTATAATCAAACTTTCAATGCATCGTATACGGCTCCGTTCAGCAAGATACCTGTTCTTGATTATTTGTCGTTTAATGCCAAGTATAACGCTACATACACTTGGGATAGGGGAGCCCAGATTTCAGAGGAAATAGATTTAGGTAACTCGGTGAATAATCAGGGGCAGTTGAGCTTTGATGGGCGTTTCAATTTTGAACAATTGTACAATAAGTCGAAATATTTGCAGAAGATAAACAAACGTTTTTCTTCCAATAATAGGGCTGCGGCAGCGAAGAAAAATAGAAAATTCGAACGTACCATTTTGCTTCGGGAAGATACTACGGTTACTTTAAGGCATAATCTCAATAATAAGAAGGTAAAAGTTGTAGCGAGGGACGATGCTGGAAAGAAAGTGGCCCTGAGGACGAAAGTTCTCGATGCCAATAATGTAGTGATTCTCGATAAAGGAACCCAACGCTTGAATGTGATAATTACTCCTTCGAATAAGAATGAACGTAATTTCTGGAAAGAAGCAGCCGAATATTCTTTACGGGGATTGATGATGGTAAGAAATGCGAGCGTGCGTTATCGTAAGACCAATACTACTTCGTTACCTCTGTTTTCCCCGAATGTAGGCGATGTATTCGGGCAATCGACTTCGTATGGTCCTATGGCTCCCGGCCTCGATTTCGCTTTTGGTTTTACTGATGAGAGCTATGTATATCGGGCAAAAGAACGTGGTTGGCTTTTATGTGATTCCACGCAGATAAGTCCAGCGGTCATCGGTCGTACCGAGGAGTTTAATTTTGAAATAGCGCTTGAACCTATCCGGGGTTTGAAAATAAACTTGACAGGAAATAGAACAGACACGCGTAGTTCTCAAATGCAATTTATGTTTGACGATATGCCGACTGTACGAGGCGGAAGCTATACCAAGACACATATTGCGTTGAAGACTGCATTTAGGAGCAGTTCTGCAAAAGACGGATATTCGTCGCAAGCCTTCGGTGATTTTTTGAAGAATCGGGAAATAATTGCGGCTCGGTTAGAAGCGCATTACGGATCGTTGGGTAATTATCCGAATAAAGGTTTTATTGCCTCTACCGGTTTTGGAGATAAGCCCTATGATTCGGCTAACGGCGGTGTAAATCGTAGTTCTGCCGATGTAATGATACCTGCATTTATTGCTGCATATTCTGGCCGCGATGCCCGTAAAATCGATTTGTCTCCGTTCCCGGGATTGTCGGCTATATTGCCGAACTGGCGAATTACTTACGATGGTTTCATGCAAATACCGTTTATAAAGAAACACTTTAAAGCGTTTACTCTATCGCATGCTTACCAGTGTACCTATGCTGTGGGATCGTTTACTTCGTTCCTTAATTGGGTGGAATCAGACGGGGATTTCGGTTTCGTTCGCGATGAACTTACGGGCAATCCCATACCCTCTTCTCCATTCGATATATCATCGGTAATGATAACCGAGAGATTCGCTCCCCTTATCGGGTTAAAGGTGACACTGAAAAATAATGTTACGGGCAATATAGAGTATAAAGATTCCCGCACGTTGACATTGAATTCGGCAGCCGGACAAATCGTAGAGGCGTCGACAACCGATTTTACAATCGGGGCCGGGTATAAGATCGCTAATTTTAATACGATTTTGAAATTGAAAGGGTCTCAAACAGGTGTTAGCAACGATTTGACAATCAATGCCGATTTTTCATTCCGCAAGAATCAGGCTCTCATTCGCCGTATCGAACAGAATTTTACTCAGGCAACCAGTGGAACTCGTACTACGATGTTGAAAGTGACGGCCAATTATGTATTGAGTAAACGTATTACGGTAGGGGCTTATTTCGACCATCAGATTAATACCCCGTTAGTATCCTCTTCATCATATCCTATTACGAACAGCAATTATGGAATCTCGGTGAGATTATCGTTATTGAAATAAAAGGAATTTATATTTTAAGTTAAACAGGTCGTTTGTTTAAACTGTTTCTTCAATTATTCGTTTTTCTTAATTAAAGGAGGGATAGAGAAATTTTTGAGTCGGAGCTTAAACTCCTATCTTTGCAGTTGAGATGCTTCTCCGTAGTTTTATAAAACCCAAATAAATGTATTGAATAAATGAAACGACTGATTTTTATTCTTATGGCTTTGTTGTCTTATGGTATTTTGAGAGCCGAGACTTTGAAATCTCCTGACGGGAACATTGTATTAGATTTTGAATTGGACAATGGAGTACCGGTTTATAAAGTAGATTATAAAGGTCGGCCGGTTATTAAAGAGAGTAAATTGGGATTAGATTTGAAGTCGGGAAAAAATTTAACCGATGGATTTCGTTTGGCTGGTTCTGAGACATCGACTTTCGATGAAACATGGAAACCTGTTTGGGGAGAGGTAAAAGAGATTAGGAATCATTATAATGAATTGGAAGTAACATTGGAACAACCGTCGACCGATCGTCGTATGATTATTCGTTTCCGGGTATTTGACGATGGGGTAGGATTCCGATATGAATTTCCCGATCAGCCCAATTTGGATTATTTTGTGATTAAAGAAGAGAAGACGCAGTTTGCTATGGCGGGAGACCATACTGCTTTTTGGCTCCCGGGCGATTATGATACACAGGAGTATTCCACTGTGACGTCGAAATTGTCCGAAATCCGGGGATTGACGAACGAGGCTATTACACCGAATTCTTCTCAAACTCCATTCTCTCCTACGGGGGTGCAAACGGCTTTAATGATGAAAACCGACGATGGCTTGTATATTAATTTGCATGAAGCTGCATTGGTCGATTATTCTTGTATGTCGCTCGATTTGGACGATAAAAATATGATATTCGAGTCTCACCTTACACCCGATGCATTGGGGGATAAGGGATATATGCAAACCCCGGCGAAATCTCCGTGGCGCACGATTATTGTTAGTGACGATGCGCGTGATATTCTTGCATCCAAAATGACTCTTAATCTGAATGAACCGTGTGTCTATGAAGATACGAGTTGGATAAAACCGACGAAATATATAGGTGTATGGTGGGAAATGATAACCGGGAAAAGTACTTGGGCTTATACCGATTTGCCTCATGTGAAACTCGATTTGGTCGATTATTCTCGTTTGACGCCTAATGGACGTCATGCCGCTAATACCGAGCATGTAAAAGAATATATCGATTTTGCCGCAGAACATGGATTTGACGCTGTACTGGTGGAAGGTTGGAATATTGGGTGGGAAGATTGGATAGGTAAGTCGAAAGACTATGTATTCGATTTTATCACACCGTATCCCGATTTCGATGTAGAAGAAATAGAGCAGTATGCCAAATCGAAGGGGGTGAAAATGATTATGCATCATGAGACCTCGGGTTCGGTTCGTAATTATGAACGGCACATGGAGAAAGCATATCAGTTTATGAACGATCATGGCTATGATGCCGTGAAGAGTGGATATGTGGGAGATATTATACCTCGTGGGGAACATCATTACGGACAATGGATGGTCAATCATTATCTCTATGCATTGACCGAAGCCGCCAAGCATAAAATTATGGTGAATGCCCATGAAGCTGTTCGTCCTACGGGTTTGAGCCGTACTTATCCCAATCTTATCGGTAACGAGTCGGCGAGAGGAACCGAGTATGAATCGTTCGGGGGCAATCCCGACCATACCACTATTTTGCCGTTTACACGGCTTATCGGAGGTCCGATGGATTATACTCCCGGTATTTTCGAGACGGATATTTCTAAACTTAATCCCGATAACCACAGCTATGTTCGTTCTACTCTGGCTCGGCAACTGGCTTTATACGTGACCATGTATAGTCCTTTACAGATGGCAGCCGATTTACCCGAAAATTATAATCGTTTCCTCGATGCTTTTCAGTTTATTAAAGATGTGCCTGTCGATTGGGACGACAGCCGTTATTTGGAGGCAGAGCCGGGAGATTATATTACGGTGGCACGCCGGGAAAAAGGTGGTAATAATTGGTATGTAGGTTCCACTGTCGATGAGAATGGGCATACGGCTCGTTTCTCCTTAGATTTCTTGGAGCCCGGGAAAAAGTATATTGCAACTATATATGCCGATGCTCCCGATGCCCATTATAAGGATAACCCGCAGGCTTATACGATTCGTAAATATATTGTGACGAACAAGACTCGTATCGTTCAGCCTTGTGCTCCGGGTGGAGGCTTTGCTATGAGTATCGAGGAGGCTACCGATCCAGCAGCTTTGAAAGGATTGAAAAACTATAAACCGTAGATTGCGGTAAGATGTGAATAGGAGGGTAGGACTTATACAATAAGTCCTACCCTTTTTATATTAGCGTAACCGATTGCTGATGATGTTTTCGGAGTAGATATCGACAGACGAAAGATGGAAATCAGAGGAGACGTTTCCGCAAAGAATAAGCCTGAAATATTTATATGCCGGACCTGTAAAACGCATGGGTAATTGCCCAGCTATTTTTGATGCGCTCGATATTTCACAGATTTTGGAAAAGTTGCCTTCGGCATCATTGCCTCCCCAAAGAGAAAGCAGGAGCTTTCCTTCTGACATCGAGAGCCGCCAGAAAACTTCTCTCCATTTTTGGTAATCTTCACTTTGGAGAGTAATTGGTCGGGATACGAGTGCGATTGGGGTTATCTCTGCTGATTCTTTTTGTAAATCGTAAACTTTTCCCTCTGCGTCTTGGGCGAGTAGATGACTGGCATCATAGAATAGGGAAGAGTACTGTCGGCTTATGCGATACATGTAGAGAGAAGAAATATGAATAATGAGACTATATTTGAGATCGGGCCTGCAACATATCAATTCTTTTTCGATTGTATTGTAGGCGATGATACTTCCTTGAATAAACTGAGATAAAGTCGTTTGATCGGTGGTCGCAGGAATTAATGTAGAGTTTATGTCGTGGTGATCGATTGGGCTATTGTTTTCGCAGGCGGTTTCGTCGAACGATAAGAGTTGTTGTATTTCGGAGCCTCGTATGATAAATAATCCTTTTGCCGTAGTAAACATAATCATGTCTTCGAGAGGGACGATAGGGTTTTCCGGCAGTATGGGTTCTCGATTCAGTTGATGTTGTGCTCCGTAACATACGATTCCGTTTCCGTTTTGCAAAGCCCATATTCCTTCTTCTGTAAATACATATAAGGGAAATTCACCGAACTGTCCTTCCGATAAAGCTGCTGTAATGGTCGCTATGCCTGTAATCTCTCCGTTCGAGATGGTATAAGTTTGTTCGGACGGGAATACAAACGGGTTTTCGAGTTCCGAAACCCGCAGTATATTAGGCTGTGTGTAAGTGTCATTTTCGGACAAGGGTATATCGAGTGGGGTAGAGGCCGGCAGAGAATCGTTTTCCAATGTGATTGCAGAGAGTGTCTCGTCAAGATAATCGGCCCTATTTTCATATTCGGAGGCTGTCAGTAGAAAGCTCCCTTTGTATCGGGTTTTCTCGCTTTTTACGACGATTTCCATTTTATAGGCGTTACTGTCGGGGTAAGAAATCAAAGGTGAAAGTTGATTGAAGAAATAGTTCGATTTCCCGTGCCAAACGACTTTGCATTCTCCTCTTTCGGTTTTGAGATAAGTGCAGATATAAGCACTGACAGTCTCGGCATTTTTGTTTCCCACGTTGAACAGACTGAGGGGAAATCCGGGAAAAAGTTTTTTCTTTAAGTTGGCTATGTGTAGTCTTTTGTTGTGTATATAGCTGACATGTGCTCCCGTAGAAAGCAGTGTCGTATTATCTGGCGAAAGAACCTCCTCGTGTATGAGTAAATCTGGCCGTATCTTATTTTCTATGGCGTACGATTCACCTTCCTTCCAGTCGCTCCAATCCTCTATGGTCGCTATTTTATAAAATAGAGAATCTTGTAAGTAGCGTTTCTTTATCTCTTTCAGGTCGAGAAAAGAGATGTCTCCTTTCAGTAGAAAAGAGATCGTTTCGTTTTCTTCTGTACGTTCGATCGTAAATTTAAGGCCTTGTTGTTTTTGATCGGGTTCGAAGATCGTGGCTTCGGGAGAGACAAAAAAGTCTATACTTCTTACGATATCTTTCCAGTTGTCGAGATTGAATTGATGAATATAATATTTCAGGCTATAATTCCCGGCGATGATTTGTCCTTCATGAGAACCTAAGCAAAGATTGTTTGAATTTTTCAATCGTATGCTCATTTGATAGGGTTGTATGGGGTGTGTCAAAGAGACCATGACCGGAGCCGATGAAAAAATTCGGCTCCCATCATATAAAGTGAGGGCATAACGTATGAGTATGGGTTGTATGAAATAGTGCCGTTTCCATGCTTTTTCTTGTAGCTGAAAGAATGCATTGTAGTAAGCATCGTTGTAATAATTGATGTCTTCGGTGTCGAGTCGGGTAGGATTGCTGTATCCATGTTGAAAGGTATATTCGCTTACGAAGTAGGCATCGGTATATTCTACATAAGGGAAAAATGAAATTTCAGGTATGTCGGGCTTTTCACCCAAAAAGATATATTTTCCCTCTTTATAAAGTAAATAGTATATACTTTCGGTACAGATGATTATGAGTGTGTTTCCTATGGATTGAATAGACAGAACTTGTAGGTCGTTTAGCTCGAACAACAGGCTTGATTCTTTTTGGATATTTCCGTTTTCTTTTTTTATCAGAGCCTCATAATACAAGGTATTTTCATTTTCCGTTATGTGATGCTCTCCGTCGTAGCAGATATGAACATAGACGAGCCGATGGTTTTTCTTTTCCGGAGTGTATAGATATTCCGGTGTCCCGACAGGTTTGAGGCAGTTTGATTGATTTCGTAAATTGACAATAGCTGTGCAGTCTCCCGGCTGTGCCGAGTTCGGTGGGGAATAACGGTTCATGCCGTTAAATGTAATTCTCGATTTCATAGAGCTGGTAATTTTTCGTAAAGGTACACCCGGTATGCGGCTCTATTTTGGCATGATGATATTCTTTGAAAAAGAGACTCCTTCCGAAGCTATTGATTGAATTTTTGAAAATAAAAATAGGAAGGAGTCTCCTGTTTCCCGCTTTGGGGAAACTGCGCAATTGCCCAAGTATAACCAATCACTTCATTTATTGCGCAAATTTGTTCTTCTACTATGGTTTTCAAGGTAAAAACAAGTGATATTGAATGAAAGTTCATTTTTGGAGCGATTATAAATTATATGTTTTTGAATGAGACTTTATTTTTAATCGAGATGTTTTATCCGGGAAATGATTATCTTCGCTTATAGAATGAGAAACTTTATGGACAGACTTAATTTTGCGGCCATAGATATTGGCTCGAATGCAGTGAGATTGCTTATCAAAGGTATTTATCCGGGAGAGAGTGTATCGGATTTATCGAAAGTTTTTATTGTGCGTGTACCGCTGCGATTGGGACAAGATACCTTTACAAAAGGTCGTATTTCTACGGAGAAGACAGAAAAATTATTACGTCTCATGCATGCTTTTTCTCAGCTGATGCAGGTTTATAATGTCTTGTCTTATCGGGCTTGTGCTACGTCGGCTATGCGGGATTCTTCGAATGGAGCCGATATTGTCCGATATATCTCGGAGAGAAGTGGAATAAATATCGAAATTATTAATGGTCTTGAAGAAGCACGTATCGTATATGATAGTCATATCGTGGACGAGCTGGAACAAGAGGGCGATTTTATCTATGTCGATGTTGGTGGCGGAAGTACCGAGATAAGTATAATTAGTGACCGTTCGTTACTCCAATCTCAATCTTATAATATAGGAACTGTACGTATTTTGAATAAAAAACTGAGTCGTAGTGAATTGTTCCGTATGTATAGGGATTTAAAGCGTTTGAAGGAAACGTATCGGCATATCTCTATTATCGGGTCGGGTGGTAATATCAATAAATTGCATCATTTGGCTGGCGTATCTGCTCGGGAGCCATTGACTGTGGAGCAGCTTTTGACCCTGAGGAATGAGTTGAATAGCTATTCGATCGTGGAACGTATCGACCGTTTTGCATTGAAACCCG
>ENA-OOSV01000498-OOSV01000498.1-human-gut-metagenome-genome-assembly--contig:-NODE-498-length-18512-cov-4.125427_pt1 | contig 18512 bp, 7 predicted proteins | sample MGYA00241179_ERZ501216 | MGnify/ENA primary metagenome ERZ501216 (study PRJEB25962, sample SAMEA2042498) | human gut metagenome | biome: human gut; feature: human-associated habitat; material: faeces...
CGCCGAGATGATGAAAGCCGCCGGCATCAACATCATTTTCAGCATACCAGGACTAAAGGTACATGCCAAAGTAGCCCTCGTGCTACGCCGCGACAAGGAAGGGCGCAAACTGACAAGCTACGCCTACATCAGCACCGGCAACTTCAACGAAAAGACCGCCACCCTCTATGCGGACAGCGGACTATTCACCTGCAACCCGGTGATTGTAAACGACCTGCACAACTTGTTCCGTACTCTGCAGGGAAAGGAAAATCCAGTGTTCCACCGCCTGCTTGTGGCCCGCTTCAACCTGATTCCTGAACTGAACCGCCTCATCAATCACGAAATAGAACTGACCCGGCAAGGCAAGCAAGGACGGATTATCCTAAAAATGAATGCCCTGCAAGACCCCGCCATGATAGACCGCCTCTACGAAGCCTCGCAAGCCGGTGTAGAGATAGACCTCATTGTCCGCGGCATCTGCTGCCTCATCCCCGGGCAGGAGTACAGCCACAACATCCGCGTGACACGCATCGTGGATACCTTTCTGGAACATGCCCGTGTGTGGTACTTCGGCAACGGCGGCGCACCCAAGCTCTTCCTCGGCTCGCCGGACTGGATGCGGCGTAACTTGTACCGCCGTATCGAAGCCGTCACCCCCATTCTGGACCCGGACTTGAAGCAAGAGCTCATCGATATGCTATCCATACAACTGTCGGACAAACGGAAAGCCTGCTTTGTGGACGACCGGTTGCGAAACCGCTGGAAGTCGTCGCGACCGCAAAAGGAGAAGGTACGGTCGCAATATAGCTTTTACGAATACTTGAGAGAGAAAATATAAACAACTCTGCCCCAATATACCTCCGGCTCAACTGTCTTTTATAGGACACAGACGTACGGCAGTTCCTCCACTACGTGCTTGCCGAATGGTGAGGGTATCACTATAAGTCACTTCGCGCTCTTCTATAAGTATAGCAGCAGGACATGTCTCATAATCGGCCTCAGGAGCATCACGATAAATAGTAGCCAGATATCTTTTATCTGTATCGAGAAAAGACAGACTGATATTAGCCGTTCGTTCCTCATCTCCCGTGATACTGCCTATATACCAGCATCCCTCTCCTTTATCACAACGGGCAATAGTAACATAACTGCCAATGCATGCTTCCGGCACCACTGTTCTGCTCCAATCTGTAGGACAAGATACTATAAAATTAAAAGGTTCCGGATTAGCCTCGTAATTCTCTATTTCATCCGAAGCCATTTGTAACGGTGAATAGAGCACCACAAACAGCGCCAATTGTTTGGCCAGTGTGGTATGTACACGTGTCTGTGGCATTACATCGTTAACAAACCGAAACGTCACCGGTGTAAAGTCCATCGGGCCTGCCAACCCACGAGTGAAAGGCAATATTACGGTATGAGAGGGAGGATTTCCACCATCTACATCCCAAGCGTCCCATTCTTGTCCACGTACTCCCTCTTGTGTCATCAGATTAGGAAAAGTACGCTGCAAACCTGTAGGAATCACCGGTTCATGATTATCAATACAGATACGGTGACGGGCAGCAGCCTCTATTACCTTGCGATAATGAAGTACACCAAACTGACTGCTATGATATTCTTTCCCATCAAGCAAATCGCCCACATAACCCGTTTTTACTTGATGCACACCATATTTCTCATAGAACTTGAAACCATCTTCCATCTGATTTTCATAATTGGAAACATTACCGCCAGTTTCATGATGTCCTATCAAAGCTACTCCTTTGCTACGCCCATAATCAGTAATACGTTGTATATCAAAATCGGTATAAGGTTTTGTGAAACTAAACTTCCAAGTAGCCCAGTCTTCATTCCACCCTTCCACCAGTACACCTCCCAGGTTATTGGCAGCAGCAAAATCGATGTGACGCATTGTATTCTCTGTTGTGGCCCCATGATGGGGACCGGCATGCCAGGTGTTATGCTTCATGTGATAAGTCCACCAAATTCCAATATAGCGCATAGGTTGTATCCAGGAAGTATCGGTTATACGACAAGGTTCATTAAGATTTAACATGAGACGGGAAAGAAGCAAATCACCGGCAGATTCAGCCACTATCATTGTACGCCAAGGAGATACACGGGTATCGGTAACACGTACTTTCTCACCTGTACTCCAAGGTGTAAGAGCCGCACGTAATGTAACCGTTTTATTATCTTCAACTTGTTCAACCGGCTTCAAGTTCATGGCAGCATAATCTGTAAGATTTGCTTCATGAATAGCCAAATAAAGGCTATCTGTTGTCTCAATCGTCACCGGAGTGCTTACCCATCCCATCTTACTAAGAGTTTTTTTCTCAAATAAGGCCTCGTAAAAACGAACTCCTTTCACTGGAATACTCCAAGCATCATAATCTGCAGGAAAAACGAATTCAGTCACTTCGTCATCAATAAGAAACTCTTGTAGCTGTTGCTGGCGCGGGAACTCATACCGGAATCCCATCCCATCATCAAAAAGACGAAAAATAATATTCAGTTCCCGCTCCAACGATGTTTCTTCCTTGAGGCATACCCTCAATTCATTATAATGATTTACAATTTCAGCCTCTTCCCCCCATACTGGTTGCCACACATCATTATGCGAATCATGCTTAACCTCTTTTAGAACGAAACCAGTCAAAAGATCTGGCGCATCCTTCAAAACCAATCCCAGACGTGAAGGAAGTAAAATATTCTTCCCCGCATGTCTTAAACAATATCGGGGAGCACCTTCTTCATCAAGTGTAAACTCTAAAGAAAGTTTTCCATTTGGAGAGGTCAACTTGATATGTTCCTGCTGGCATGAAATCATCCATAGGCCTAAACATAAAGCAAGTATAATCTGTAGCGTTTTTTTTAGTTTCATAGTCATTACCGAATTTAATTTTATATATCCAATTCTTATTTTATAAGTCTACTGACAAACAGTCCCTTTCCTTCCTCAGCCGGAATAACACAGAAGTTTACGAAACCACAGACAGACTCCGGTTCAAGCAACGTGGCAACCAAATTTCCTAAAGGTTGTGCCAAAGGTACCAACCAACTACCTATTGGAAGTTCTACATTATCTTCATAGACATCCGTTTCTACATTTACCGGATGAATCCCCTCCCATTCCTTCTCTGCACGATACAGACGGGTTACTTTGTAACGCTCAACTTTTGCTTTTTGTACACGGGTAACTTGCTCAATGTGTACACCCAACGCTCGAAGCTTACATACTGCTTCTGTACAGGGAGCATCGAGCAGATAAGCCTTAGGGCGAGTACGCATCAATTGAGGTGTTGCCTGCATGGCATCAAGGGTTGGCAGTTCAGTCTTAAACAGTTCATTGGCCTTATAATCGATAAAAGAGACTACATGACGTACAGTATCCGAAGTGAAAGTAACATATATCGGTTCAGTAGCTTTCAAGGTGCGCTTCCTGGCTTGTTCTATCTTACGTTTAATTGAAGCACGATGTTGCGCAGCAGTAACCAACGTTTGCCGTGCCACCAAGAAACCGCACTCACTACGACGTGCAAAACACTCCGGTCCCAATCCAATACCTCTTATTTCGACAAAAAGCGATACAGCCCCCGTCAATGCTTGAAAAGTAGAACTGGACTGCGGACTTTTGGCACCTTTTACAAGAACAAGGGAACCATCTGCCACACGAGGAGTAAAGTAGAAACCGGAAGCATAACCGGCACTATTTAAAACGACCTCTGCCTCACGACGAAAAAGTTCTTCAGACAGCGTACGTAAAGCTAAAGGCGCATTAAGATGTCCTGTAGGTAAAAAAAGTACATCAGCAGCATTTGCTGTCGGCACTCCACGTAATAAGTTAAACTCACGACGTAAAGGTGTATATTCATGAATATCAAGAGCTACGTCCGGATTCCATTGCTGATAGGACTGCTTCAACAGCAAAGTGACAGCATCCTCTAATTTGCTCTGATCGCGATTCAAATCGTAACCATCGGCTGAACGACGTTGCTGAATGGCATAACCATCAACATTGGCTATAGGAACCAAAGCCACAGCTATATGATTTAGCAATTCACGTCCTTCTTTTTCACAAAGTAAGTAACGGACAAGCATGCATACAGCCTCAGCACCTGCCGGCTCGTTACCATGCAGTGCCGCTTGAATCCATACCCTTACCTTCTTCTTGTCGGGAGTACCCAAATAAAGTACCGGAATGGTACGTCCTTGTTTGGTAACACCAATATTCTCCATATATGCCAAACCCGGAGAACGTACAACCAATTGTTGTAAATAGTCCTTTATCTCATCAACCGATGCCAATCCGCTACCGTAAGGTTTACTTAGAGTAGGTGTCTCACGGTCAAATTTGGGGTCAGGATAGAAACTTGCAGTTACTCCGGCAGGTTGCTTCGACTGATTTCTATTCCATAACACAAGATTAGCTAATACCACTTCTTGTGCTATCCTCTGTAAATAAAGAGCCGTTTCAGACGGTAGACCTGCATAATAATCGCTGCTAAAAGGCTCACCAAAAAAAATTGCATAAAAGACACAAGCCGCCAAATAACTGCCTGCAGGACTAGGATGGCTGCCATCAGAATTATACAACTGCAAACTTGGACACTCTCTACGTACACGTCTCCATGCCTCACCCACAGGAGCACAATAAGCATCAAGGACATCAGCCATTTCCAAATAGTTTTCCGTAAGTTGCTGCTGCATTCCTTCATAAGTATCATTATTACGCCCCCATGTCATATAACAGACACTTTTTCCTTTTGGGGCATAAAGACGGCGTAAACTATCTAACTGCGCCGCAGGATGGAATACATTCTTCTTTACCCATTCCTTTTCACGAGTAGGTGCCTTGCTCTGTTCCTGCATCACCATATAATCCCATCCTCCTTCACGAATCGCCTCTAATGTTTGCGTATTGGCTGCATGCTGTCTCAAGTACCAACCAGGGTTAGCAACCTGGCGCACTGATATTTTTTTTCCACATGAGGATGCTAACGATTGGACTTGCCATGGCAAACGATTAAAAAAAGTATAGCTGTTACCTATAAAAAGTACCCGTAAAGAATCTGTCGTCAATAATGGCACAGCTTGTTTCCCCATAGGGACAGCCTCATGCCCGATGCCGCACTCTTCTATCTTGCGCCAATGGCATTCCCAACCACGGGATGCAGCCAACTGGTGAATATAAAGCCAGAAACTACGCCCACGCTCCATACGGTTTCGTCCTTGTCGTTCAGCTTCAGGAGTCTTGCGTAGAAAAGACTCACGTATCGTATCTCCCAAAGCCAGCTGTAGTATGATAGGTTTTGACAAGTATTTTTTTATTTGTTCAGATGAAATATAGGGGATACCAGCCGTACCATAAGGATATGTCTGGGCCAAATCAGGAAAAGTATACCAACCGGGAGAACTTATAATAGCTTTTTCCACATAAGGACTATCGTGAAAAAGCATGAAACGCTGTACGAATTGCCCACCAGCAGAATGACCATAAATCATATATCCTTTGCGCATGCTTCCCGTAAATTGACGCACATATTCAAATAGTTTATCAACCAACACTGGTGTAATTTTTTCGGGAGCATTAGCTACTGTATGGGCAGCATTCATCACCCCCACCTCCTGATAGTCTGCCAAAGGATAAGATTTCAAATCAAAGTGAGGTATAAAAAGCATAAAACCCTTTCTCTCCGCTTCTTCTTTCCAACCGTCCAAAAGATAACGATAGCCGCGGTCTCCTCCTTCAAAGACAAATACAATAGGCATTTGTTTAATATCCCCCTGGGAAGGTATATAATAATGTACATCTACCGGGCGATCGGCAAAAGGAGGGTATTGACTATAAGTGAAGAAATGTTCACCTCTTGGCCTTTCCAAAGTCTGTTTCGCTATTGCAGATAAACAAATACAGAGGAATCCAATATAAAATATAATCAGCTTCTTCATAATTCGTACCTTCCCTTCTTTACTATTGTACCATCTTGCATTACAAATTTACCACGGGCAATGACATCTGTAAGCTGCAAATCTTCCGCCAAAAAACACAAGTCTGCATCTGCTCCTTGTGCCACAATACCTTTAGCTCGTAATTTCAGATTACGAGCCGGATTGGATGTTATCAATGTAATCGCCTGTTCCAATGGTACCCCCTCCTCATTGACTAATGCAACTACCTCCTTGAAATTTAAATTCAAAGGAGCAGGACGATAAGTTATTTCTCCAGTTTCAGGATTCACTCTGCGTACGCCACCATGGCCATCACTAGAAAAAGTAATGCGATCAAGGGGGACACCAGCTCGCAATGCACGTATCACACAACGATGGGGAGTATCAAACTTTGAGCCACCAGTCGAAAAATCAATCATTCCACCTAATTTACCAAATTCTACAGCCTGCATAAAAAGAGCTTCAGTACGTATCAGATGAGTAGGAGACAGATAAGATATCAGTGTAGGATAGTGACGAGCAATATTGAGTAAGGGCTCAATACCTTCCGGAAGTGCTCCCAAATGAATGTGGAGAATTCCTCCTTTACCAGATGTAAATCCCCCTAAACGTACCTGATGTATAATACGTAATATCTCTTGCTCTGTCGGAAACGGACTACGGTCATCACTCATCGCCAGCTTACAGCCAATAACTTTATCTATGAAGATAAGATCGTCAGCCACACTATTCATCAATGTTTTGGTAGGCAATCCGTAATAACTTGTCAGCATATAAGCCGACAATCCGTCATCGTCAATAGCTTTGGCCTTGGCATAAAGCGTAGTAAGTTCTTTGGCAAATCCATCAGTACCAAGCATACCCAATACAGTAGTAGTACCACATGCCACCAGTTCGCTCATAGTCACCTCGGGGACTAATGAGGCATAACCTTGTTGCCCTCCTCCACCAGTAATATGTACATGCTGATCTATAAATCCCGGAGTAACAATTTTACCTTGCACGTCAATAGTATGGCAAAATGATTCATTCAGTTCAATTGTCTTTGAAATATGCGCAATCTTTTCTCCGCATAGCAAAATGTCTGTTTTACCAAGATAGGCAGGAGCATATAAATTTGCATTCTTTATCAATGTAAACATAGCTGTCGATTAATTTTAGAAAGTGATAAGATGATAAAGTATCAAGAAAACAATTCCTCCTATTAAAGGAAATGTATTACGCCTTGCCAACTCCACTGATGACACACCGGCTACCCCGGCAATGGCAACAATGACTCCGGCAATAGGAGATGCGGCACGTCCCATGCTTGCCGCCAACTGCAAAGGAAGTATCAATGAAAAAACCGGCAAACCAAGCTGAGTGGCTATACCCGGCAATAAAGGACCAAATGAAAAAAAGGCTGCATTGCCACTTCCCATCAGCATGGCAGCTCCAAAAATAATGAGAGTAAAGATTGCGGCAATAGCTAATCCCGAAAGTCCGATATGAGAGGAATAACCCACCAATGAATCAATAAATCCCAAACCAATCAGTCCTTTAGAGAAAACTTCTGAAGCTACAATCAATGTTACAACTGAAGTAAACACATTTCCCATGCCTTTCCAAAAACTTGCAAAAACGTTAAAAGTAGTACGCACACTACGAGTATGAAACAACACAAATACCAATGATAAGAACAGAGAAAAAAGCATAGCAGTAGTGGTACCCAATGTTACAGTAGGCTGAAACAGTCCCACAAAAGGTGAAAAGAAAATGAGAAGAGCCAAAGGTAATACCGGGAGTAGCGCAAAAGCCAATGGAACATCCGGTTTTTCTACTAATGAGGTTGCAGTCACATTTGACACCTGCAATATGCCATCCTGCTGTTTCTTTGCATCTTTTTTATCAAAATAACGGTTATTGAAATAGAAGAGTACCATTACAACCAAGGAAGTAGGAATTACTAAAGGAAGTTGATGAGTGATGAAATATTCCACATTGGATTGTCCTATCAATTCGGCAGCCATAGCAGTATTTGCCGACCCCGGTCCCTGATCAAATAGAGTAGCAGCGGCAATGACTGACAATGCTGTAAGTTGGCTTACTCCCAAACTAATTAAAACAGGATAAACCGAAGCCACAAGCAACAATCCTAATCCGGCAGCTGAAGGAGTAGTAATAAAAAGTAATTGTCCAATAGGAATAACTATAGTAGCCGCCAAATAAGGATAACGTCGAAAAAGACCTAATGGCTTCATGGAAATATAGACCAATGCATTAGTAGCCTTTATGTTATTCATGAAAGCTACATAACCGCCAATTGTCATTATCATAAACCCTGCACGCGCCAAATTAGAAAGAAAAACTTCCTCTATCATCCTTACCAAATCAAACACCACCATTCCCGTAACTTCACTAGGTACTACCGAATGCACTTGCATGAAAAAAGCAGCTGTAAGCATTAATAAACCGGAAAGCATCAAAAGACCTTGAGGATTGAGCTTACGATAAAGACCTACCGCTGTAATCCCTACCATAAGAAGACTAAAAATGAAAGCCAATTCGGACATGATGTATCAAGATATTAAGTTTTTGTTTTCTTTTGAATATATGAATCTAAATCAGATATAAACACCGATATATACAAAGCCGTTTATATGCGGTATTTATATCTGACTATTATCTATCAATACCCCGGATTATTTTCCAAAGGATTACCAGTATTGGCATCAATGAATGATTGCGGCAGCGGGAAAAGGACAGGAGTTTCATATTCATCCATACCACGTCCTGCAATACCAGCTATCTCATTGAGTTCACGCATGCGACGTTTGAAATAGTTATTGGTATCACGTTCGTCACCACCATTTTCTTGGCAAACACGTACCAATGTATGACGACGTTCTTCCTCCGTAAGCAGTTCACGGCTGCGTTCATCAAGAATGAAATCCATACCACCGATTCTAAGATCATCTTCAGTAATACTTACAGCATTGGAACGATTACGTACTTTATTTATCCATTTAATGGCCTCGCCTACTTGATTACTCTTGTAAAGAGCCTCTGCATAAAGTAAATATGTATCTGCCAAACGTAAATAAACAATGTCCGCATAGTGTCCATCATTAGCTGCATTAGCCAAAATAGGTGGAGTATAATCCCATTTACGAGTAGTAGGCCAATCATATTTTTTAATGGAAGTAGAAGTTAGCATGGCTGCATTAACCGTAGTATCAATAAGTGCAGTACCACCTAAATCAAATACCTTGGTTACATTGCCGGCAGCATCTACATCATTAATACTCCATACGATAGCATTGGCAGATACACGGTCATCTTGTTCTCCCATTCCTTTATAATTGTACAAACGAAGTGCTCCTCTGGAAGGAACTACACGTCCGGCTCCCTTACCACCATTAGCTTGCCAAAAGACTTGTGCAAATGAACCTTCACCACCGTTATTGATATAGTCCGGATTATGCTGGTTTGTCTTTTTACAATCGCCATCATTAGCATAATAGTTCTTATAAGTTGTAGTCATATAGACATTTGCAGTACCATAGGCACTATTCTCCTCTTCTGTGTTAATGAAAGCCAGTAACACCTCCGTATTTCCATCAGCATACATAGGAGTATAAAATACGTCAATAAAAGGACATCCATCATTGGAAGCATTACTACCAAAGCGTTGATTTATAAGGGAATATTCTCCACTTTCCACTAATGGTTTCAGTACTGAAACTGCTTTTTCAGCATTACCTTCTGCCAAATAAAGTTCACCCAAATAGTGACGTGCCACAGCACCAGAGACTTTACTATTATTAGAAGTACGCAAAGGAAGGTTATCGACTGCAAACTGGAAATCTTCTGCCATCACTTCGCGAATACTACTCAAGGAAGCACGGTCCCAATCATCACGATAATTCAATCCCGTAATTTCTTGTGTTGAAAGGGGCACTGCACCAAATGAATAGGTAAGGTGACGGTAAGCCCAAGCACGGAAAAAGCGAGCTTCGGCCAACACCTCATTTTTACGATTTTCAGCATCAGCACCACTTCCCCAGTTAATGCCATCATTGTCAGCTCTTGAGATAACCATATTGGCAGTGTTGATGATACGATATCCCCACTGGAAAATATTATTCCAAATAGCAAGATCAGTGTAAGTTATCTCTTTGGGATTGTAGAGGAACTTCATTTCCGCATGACTATTATTGGCCCATGAATTATCTACCCCTCCACCCCAGGCAGAATGCAGACAGAACGCAATACTTCCTCCCATTGCATCAGCACGGCGATACTCTGCACGCATAAGACCATAAAGAGGCGTTATCATCGATTTAAATCCATTGTAATCTACAAGTAAATTTTCAGGATAAAGTGCATCACGAGGATCTTCCTTAAGAAACTTATCCTCATTACAGCCGCCCATAGTGAGCAATAATACTGTAAACACTAAGACATTGAAATATGTTATTTTTTTCATATGTGCAATTTCATTTTAGCTTTTTATGATATATTACTCTCATCAAATATCTAACTTTAGTCCAAAAGTGAACGAACGTACTGGAGGAGCAGCCAATTGATCATTGAGAAATTCCGGATCCATACCTGTCCAGCCAGTTATTGTAGCCAAATTCTTAATGTTCATGTAAAGATTGAGCCGTTTGATGAAAGTACGACGCAACCATTGTTGTGGGAAATTATAACCCAATGTAACGTCGGAAATACGTAAGAAATCTGTCTTTTCATAGAAACTGGCTCCCTCTGGATTCACATCACTATTCAAACTATTTTTCGGATAGCTATTCGTAGGATTCTCTGGAGTCCAAAAATCCACCAAAAAGCGGTTCTGGCGATATGAATTATGGCTTGTATCATACAAGGCATTCAGATGGGTTTGTCCTAACTGAGCCGTTAAGAACACACTCAGAGTGAAGTTTTTGTACTCAAAAGTGTTCATCAAACTCATATTTACTTTAGGAATAGCCGACCCTATAATAGTCTTATCAGCCGTTGTAATATCGTTACCATCTACATCAAGGTATTTCACATATCCAGGATACGAATTACGATAGTTAGGATCTTGCTGCCCTGTCGGGTTAGACGGATCAGCAATCTGCCATACACCGATAATTTTATAATCATAGTTCACATTGATAGGTTCACCAATAAACCACTTGGAAGCCACATCATCAACCGGCTTTCCATTAGCATCATACAAACCAACATCTACAATCTCCGAACGATAGTGTGAGAGGTTGAAAGAGGTGCTCCAGCTAAAACTCTTATGTGTAATGTTATTAGAAGTTATCTGGAATTCAAAACCACGATTACGGGTCTGTCCACGATTCTCAGTAATAGAGCCAGTACCATTAATGGTAGGAATAGAACGGGAAAGCAGCAAATCTTTGGTTTTAGACCAATAAATATCAAATGAACTCTGAATACGTCCATTCCAAAGTGCAATATCAAAGCCAGTATTAATAGATGTAGTAGTTTCCCAACCTAAACCGGGCGAAGCTAACTTCGACGGATAGAAACCAAACTGTGCAGTATGATCATCATTCAGATAATTGTAAGTTGAAAGATTAGGTAGTGTACTATAAGCACTGATAGCCTCATTGCCATTTTTACCCCATGACAAACGATATTTCAGATTGCTAATGGTTTCACTTATAGGCTTGTCTTTAAAAAAAGATTCATTGGAAATATTCCATCCAATAGCGGCTGAAGGAAAAACGCCGAATTTAGAACTTTCACCAAAAGCGGAGTAACCATCACGACGAGCAGTAAGAGTCAACAAGTAACGATCATCATAAGTATAATTCAAACGCCCCATTTGTGAAATATGATTTTCTTTATAATAATTGGAATTACCAGACATTGTGGCAGCTTTAGAAATCTGGTAATAATACATCACATCATTGGGAAAATTCTTACCTTCCATTGTATTCTGTTCATATTCCTTGCTTTGAGCAGAATATAATCCTGTGAAAAATATACGATGTTTGCCAAATTCACGTTGATAAGAAATAATATTCTCCAAAATCCATTCTTCTGAATGCCAGTCATCAGTATTCAATACGCCATTAGCACTAGCTCCTTCGTAGGTATCCAAACCTTGATAATTCTTATAGGAGCTGTTTTGGTAAGTGAAGCCTGTATTCAATTTATAGCTCAGCCCTTTAATAAAGGGAAACTTTACCTCAAGCACATTATTAGTGATAACCTTTGCACGAATATCTTTTGCCTTATTATTAAGAGATCCCAACGGATTAATGCTGAAAGCTGAAGAGGAGTCCTCAGTAGCAGAAAGTGTAAGTGAACCATCCTCGTTATAAGCACGTCCCAACGGAACTTGTTTTATAGCCCGCCAAAAAGAAGCACTGCTACCACTACGATCGTAGCGACCTAACTGTGTAGTAGTAGAAAATTTCAACCAACTATTAAACTCCTGATCAAGATTGAAACGTACATTATAACGCTTGAACTCATTGCCTACCGCAGTTCCTTTCACATCCGTATAGTTCAATGAAATGAAATAGCTGGTTTTGTTAGCTCCACCACGGAAAGAAAGGTTATGCTGTTGTTTTATACCGGTCTGTGTTGCCAACTTCATCCAATCAGTACTCTGACCGGCAGCATACATAGCTAATTCAGTAGGAGTAAAGTTATCTAACCAAGGTTCAGGATTCTCTTCTGTAGGAGGAGTAGTATTGGTAGCCTTGAAAGCTTCAGATTTATACTTATAGAATTCTTTGCCATTCATCATACGAGGTAAATTGATAGGCTGGTCAATAGTAACATAAGTATCGTATGATACCGTCAATCTGTCTTTCTTACCGCGCTTAGAAGTAATAAGGATTACACCGTTAGAACCGCGAGCACCATAAATGGCTGCTGAAGAGGCATCCTTCAATACTTCTATACTCTCTACATCATTGGGATTGATTTCCGACCATGGACCATCAAAAGGTATTCCATCAAGAATAACAAGAGGTTTATTATCGGCCGTAATGGAGTTGTTACCACGAATACGTGTAGTAGTAGACGAACCTTCAGCATTACTACCCGTCACACTAATATTCAATCCTGGAACTGCTCCTTGCAAAGATTGAATCAAATTAGCTTGTGGGCGACTTTCAAGTACATCCGAGTTAACTGAAGCAACCGAACCTGTAAGATCACTTTTGCGCTGTACACCATAACCTACTACTACCACCTCATCCAGTGCCTGGTTATCTTCTTTCAGTACAATCTTTAACGATGATGCGTCTTTCACCTGCAATGTCTTGGATATATACCCAATGAAACTTATCTCCATTACCGCCCCCTTAGTCACTGAAGCGAGTTTAAAGTTTCCTTCTACATCGGTAATGGTGCCCGTACCCGTACCTTGTATCACTACATTGGCACCGATTATCGGTTCTCCTTGTTCATCTGTCACATTTCCGTTAATATTCCATGTCTGTGCATGAAGTGAGCTTGAAAGTGACAGCATCCACATAAGACAGACAAGCAAAATACCACTTGCGTCTCTCGATTTTTGTCTGGTTTTCATAAATTACATTTTTAAGTTAATAGGAACTTGTGTGTAAAAAATCTCGAGAGCAAAATTAGACAATGTAACAACCGATTATATTCACAGGTAGAGGATTTGGTAAATTCACAAAGTTATATATTACTGATTATCTTTCAATTACAGACAGACTCAATAGATTTTCAGTAGTGATTTAAATTAAATCGGTAATCAAAAACATGTATATAGATAATTGCCATTCGATAGTATTAAGCTATTGAATGGCAATTATCTATATACATGTGGGTAAAAAATGAGAGAAACGCTCAGTCTTCAAATTACTTTTTACAAACCTCTTTCACAGCTCGAAGAAATTCCTCCTTACTGAGCGAAGATTTATTTAAAGTTATAGAACGATTATTATATACGGTTTGCAGTGAACAGTGCAAAAATTCTGCAATCTTCTCACTATCCGTTACCCCCATTCGTATCAAAGCATGAATACGAAGTTCTGTATTAAGCCGCCCAGACTTCACTTCAATATGTTCTTCGGGACGTAGCAAACTATTGAAGTGCTCTACAAAATCAGGGTATAAATGTAGAATAATGGAATCAAATTTCTCATAAAAATCCTTCATTTCATCGCTCATGGTAGAAGTAGAACTAATCATCTTCTTTAAATCTTCAAGTTGCCCAGCCTTTAATTTACGGTTTAACTTTTTACGATACTCCTCCATACGGCAAATATAGGATGAACAAAGTTTGAATACCTGACCAATATACTCCTCCTTAATATAATTTGTGTCACGTAGAACCAAATTGAGCTTTTGCAGTTCACTATTAAGACTCTTCAATCTACCATTGGCCACATGTAGCTCAACCAAAGCTTTCCTACGTCTTCTTGTTTGCCTTCTCAAAAAGAAAAGAGCTATCAGCAATACAATAGTGAGAAAACTAATAAATAAAAGGAATAGCTTTAGCTGCTTCTGTTGCATATGATCACGTTCAATGTAGCTTTGATGTATCCTTCTCTGCAACTTCTGCTGATGAAGCAGTCGTACACGGCTCTTAAAAGTTATACCGATATCAGAACAATAAGTACTATAACGATAGGCTCGGTCCAACTGACCTTGTTCATATAAATAGGAAGCCAATGCATACAACGAACCAATATCACGATTCACAGCATATACATCAGCAATACCTGAGAGAATCATATTTTCCAGCCACTTGGTATGGTTGTGTTCTTTTTCATAAAGTAGAGCCAAGTTATAAGCTAAAATAGAATAATTACGACTATTAGGTAGAAGACGTTGTTTTTCCTTTTCCAACTCATCCCTAATGGCAATACGTTGTGCACCGGGAACATCTTGATATTTCCACACACGGCTATAAAGGTAGCGTGGCTCGTCAGGAGTGGCCGTCTGCAATACTGAATCTGAATATAACGCATAAAGTTGACCATAATGCTCATGTAATGCATCATCACCTAATGAATAGAGTTGCAACCGCGAGCAGAGAGTACGCATCTGACCATAATAACGCGAACGTAAGTAGCGAGGCATACTGGAAGAACAGAGTGAATGCATTACTTCAGAGGCTTGACTAAGCAAGCCATTAGCCGTATAAACAAAACCAATACCTAATAAAGATTCAATCTCACGATTCTTATCATGATATTGTCGTGCTAAATCAAGGCTTTGTGTAGTATACTTCATAGCCGAATCTGCATCATACACGCGATATTCTTGATAAATAGCCTGATTAAGTTCATACTGTTTCTCAAATGCCTTAGATTGTCTTAGTGAATGCTTCAACGCCTCTATTCGCTCCTCTTTCTGCAAAATAAGTTTATCAGAATTATCTATCAGACTATCTAATTGAGTAAACAATGCCTCATTTGCCTTAGCAGCACTATCTGAGATATGCTGCTTGCATCCAGCACAAAAAAACAAATATAGTAAGAAGAATAGGTTTAAACAAAAATGGTTTTTCATATTTCTATACTCGTTGGTAGAATTCATTTATTTAATAAATGAATTAAAAAAGTTACATACATCTTTGATTTTTAATATCAAAGTTCTAATTACAATCAATTCTACACACAACTTGTATGCAATATTCGCAAGAATTCTCGACATCTGCAAACAATTAACTAGTAATTTGGCTGCTTAACATAGAAATAACCAAATACGAAACACAAAAGCATCCACTCTTCTATTATACTTATATTGTTACTCTTAAATGCTTAACATTAATGATTATTGGGAGAATAAGAGCAATCGCTCTTAGCACAATACCATTCTATTCCAAAACATTTGTAACATTTCTGTAACATGTATGACATTTCCCTGCAACACCAAACTCTTTCCTTTGCAGCCGGAAATAAAATACATGTCTATGGAAACAATTTATCTGGGTATCGTCATCTTTCTGTTCGTACTCGCGATTTTCGACCTCGTGGTAGGTGTCAGTAATGATGCGGTCAATTTTCTTCAGTCGGCTGTCGGAGCAAAGGCAGCATCTTTCAAAACCATACTGTTCATTGCAGGCATTGGCGTCTTCATCGGTGCGGCACTCAGCAATGGCATGATGGACATTGCACGACACGGCATCTATCAACCGGAGCACTTCTACTTTGCCGAAATCATGTGCATTCTGCTTGCCGTCATGTTGACGGACGTCGTGCTATTAGATGTCTTCAACACTATGGGAATGCCTACCTCCACCACTGTATCCATGGTGTTCGAACTGTTGGGAGGTACGTTCGCACTGGCGCTCATCAAGGTCTATAACAGCGATACATTGGGACTGGGCGACCTCATCAATACAGACAAGGCACTGTCTGTCATCATGGCCATTTTTGTATCCGTAGCCATTGCCTTCTTCTTCGGTATGCTGGTACAGTGGCTGGCACGTATCGTGTTCACCTTCAACTACAAGAAGAACATGAAATACAGCATCGCGCTGTTCGGTGGTATAGCTGCCACCAGCATCATCTACTTCATGCTGATAAAGGGGCTGAAAGACAGCTCATTCATGACCCCTGAAAACAAGCAATGGATACACGACAATACCGCATTGCTGATAACCGGTTTCTTTGTATTCTTCACCATACTGATGCAGATACTGCATTGGTACAAGATAAATGTCTTCAAAGTAGTGGTTCTGATGGGTACTTTCGCCCTCGCTCTTGCCTTTGCCGGCAATGACTTGGTGAACTTTATCGGTGTCCCCCTCGCAGGATATTCCTCATTTATTGACTATACAGCCAATGGTACGGCCGCCGGCCCCGACGGATTCCTGATGTCCTCACTCCTCGGTGCAGCCAAAACCCCGTGGTATTTCCTTATCGGTGCAGGCGCCATTATGGTTTATGCACTCTGCACATCCAAGAAAGCCCACAACGTTATCAAGACTTCCGTGGACCTTGCCCGCCAGGATGACGGTGAAGAGAACTTCGGAAGTACCCCGATAGCCCGTACGCTGGTACGCTTCAGCATGACTCTGGCTAACGGAATATCCAAAACGATGCCTGAAAGCAGCAAGCGGTGGATGAACACACGCTTCCAGAAGGATGAAGCCATCATAGCCGACGGCGCCGCTTTTGACTTGGTTCGCGCCTCCGTCAATCTCGTATTGGCTGGTCTGCTCATCGCCTTGGGAACTTCCTTGAAACTTCCCCTTTCCACCACTTACGTCACCTTTATGGTAGCCATGGGTACATCGCTTGCCGACCGTGCCTGGGGACGTGACTCTGCCGTATTCCGTATCACAGGTGTACTTAGTGTGATTGGTGGCTGGTTTATTACAGCCGGTGCCGCATTTACCATCTGTTTCTTCGTTGCCATGATAATCCACTTCGGTGGTACATTTGCCATCATCGCGCTGATTGGCTTGGCAATATTCTCACTGATTCGTAGCCAGGTGATGTACAAGAAACGCAAAGCTAAAGAAAAAGGGAATGAAACCATCAAACAGCTGATGCAGAGTAGCAACAATGCAGAAATTCTGGAACTGCTGCGTAAACATACCCGTGAAGAGTTAGTGAAGGTACTGGCATTTACCGAAGAAAACTTAGAACGTACCGTAACGGCATTCCTGCACGAAAACCTTCGCGGATTACGTCGTTCCATGGGTTCTGTGAAATTTGAAAAACAACTCATTAAGCAGATGAAACGTACCGGCACCCTCGCCATGTGTCGCCTGGACAACAATACGGTATTGGAAAAAGGTCTTTACTACTATCAAGGCAATGATTTCGCCAGCGAACTGGTATACAGCATCGGACGTCTCTGTGAACCTTGTCTCGAACATATCGACAATAACTTCAAGCCATTGGATACCATTCAGAAAGGTGAGTTCTCTGACGTTACGGAAGATATTATCTACTTATTACAAGTTTGCCGCCAAGTTCTTTTACAAGACTTGTTATCTCCAGTGAATTCTGGAAATTATCTCCTACACAAATAAAACAGGCATCAAAATTGCTTACTCCAAGACTTTCAAGCACTTCCATGTTGGTACAGTCGCCTATTTTGGCGGAAGTAACATACGGAAGCATATCGTCAACTCTCTCTTCCACATTATCTATTATCATTATTTCGCAATCGTACTTTGCCAGCTCCTGACAAAGATAATGTCCGAAATTGCCCATACCTATTATTAAAAATGATTTCATTTTATTATCCCTTTCTTATTAACCTACTGATATTTCTTCTTCCGGATAATATACCGGAGGGTCTTTTTTACCCTGTAAAAACGTAAGGGCAAAAGAAAGACTTCCTACCCTGCCGCAGAACATCAATACCATTATTATAATTCTTGCCGCACTGCTCAAATCCCTCGTAATGCCTGTTGTCATACCAACGGTTCCTATTGCTGAGAACACCTCAAACATTACATCTGAAAGTGACAGATCAGTTATTGCAAGAATCGTAAACAATGCAAAAATAGCAAGAAACATATTTAGGGTAAAAACTGTACTTGCCTTTTTAATGGCATCGTCTTCAAATCTTCTCTTAAATACTGCGGTCTTATGTCTGTCTGTTATTCCTGACCACAGGCTTAC
>ENA-OOSV01000501-OOSV01000501.1-human-gut-metagenome-genome-assembly--contig:-NODE-501-length-18472-cov-3.218059_pt1 | contig 18472 bp, 8 predicted proteins | sample MGYA00241179_ERZ501216 | MGnify/ENA primary metagenome ERZ501216 (study PRJEB25962, sample SAMEA2042498) | human gut metagenome | biome: human gut; feature: human-associated habitat; material: faeces...
TGATCCCCTTGCCAAGACCGGATACGACACCGCCTGTTACAAATATATATTTTTTATTTTTCTTATGTTCGGTTATCTCCACGATTACACCTCAACTTCGCCTTCAAATACTTTTTCCGCATTACCTGTCATATATACCGTTTCATCAGTATAGTTGATAATAAGATCGCCGCCCTTGAGCTTAATCTTGATGTCTTCGCCCTTTTTGCAGAAACCGTTTTCACAAGCGGCAACCGCAACGGCACAAGCGCCTGTACCGCAAGCCCATGTTTCGCCTGAGCCACGCTCCCACACTCTCATCTTGATTGTATGGTCATCGAGAACTGTTACAAATTCTGTATTCACTCTTTCAGGGAAGAGCTTATCGTTTTCAAACTCCGGTCCTACGGTTTCAATATCAAGATTATCAATATCGTCCATGAATACCACGCAGTGTGGGTTGCCCATTGATACGCAGGTGATGTTATAGTTCTTGCCTGCAATTTCAACAGGTCTGTCAACAACCTTGTCACCGTCAAGAACAACAGGAATTTCCTTCGGTTCAAGAATAGCCTTGCCCATATCAACTCTGAGGCGGTTAACCTTTCCGCCTGAAGTATAAGCCTTGAGTTTCTTGATACCGCTGAGTGTTTCAATTGTAATTTCGTCTTTTTCGTTGATATCAACCATACCGTGGTCATAGAGGAACTTACCTACGCAACGGATACCGTTACCGCACATCTTACCCTCTGAACCGTCAAGGTTGTACATTTTCATCTTTGCATCTGCAACCTTTGAAGGGCAAACAAGAATAATACCGTCGCCGCCGATACCGAAATGTCTGTCGGAAAGTCTTACGGCAAGCGCCTCGGGGTTGCTGATTTCCTGATCAAAAGTGCTGCAATAGATATAGTCATTGCCTATACCCTGCATCTTAGTAAATTTTAACATAAGCTTTTCCTCTCTCATGTGGTTAATGTCGATAAGCTCCGTGCTGTGCTGTGAATAGTGGCTCTTAAGGCAATCCGCAAGCGCATTTGCCGTGTCAAGAGATGTAAGACACGGAATATTTCTTTCAACGGTCTTACGGCGAATTTTAACAGAATCTCTTGAAGGAATTCTGCCCTTTGCAGATGTTGAAATAACATACTGAATCTTGCCCGATTCAATGAGTGTAAGAGTATTGTTTGTCTTGGACTCGTGAATCTTCTTTACGCTTACGGCATCGATACCGTACTTCTTGAGTACATCCGCTGTACCCTCTGTTGCGTAGATTCTGAATCCGAGGTCGTAGTATTTCTTTGCGATTTCACCGATTTCAGCCTTATCCGAATTACGGACTGTGATGAACACACCGCCCTTTTTCTTCATCTTGTAGCCTGCACCGATGAGACCCTTATAGAGAGCCTCCTCAAGTGTGCCTGCAACACCGAGAACTTCACCTGTTGACTTCATCTCGGGACCGAGGTGGTTATCAACATTGATAAGCTTTTCAAAGCTGAATACGGGAACCTTAACCGCAATGTAAGGACTCTTTCTGTAAAGACCTGTGCCGTAGCCCATATCTTTGAGCTTTTCACCGAGCATTGCTCTTGTTGCAAGGTCAACCATAGGAACGCCTGTTACCTTACTGATGTAAGGGATTGTTCTTGAAGAACGGGGATTTACCTCGATAACATAAAGTTCGTCTTTATAGATAAGGTACTGAATGTTTACAAGTCCCTTTGTACGGAGTTCGATTGCAAGGTTCTTTGAGCTTTCAATAATAATCTGAGTCATTCTGTCTGAGAGATTCCATGCCGGATAAACCGCAATTGAGTCGCCCGAGTGAACACCGGCACGCTCGATATGCTCCATAATGCCCGGAATAAGAATATCTTCACCGTCACAAATGGCGTCAACTTCAAGCTCTGTACCCTGAAGGTACTTATCAATAAGAATCGGATTTTCAATATTCTGTGCAAGAATGATTGCCATATACTCTTTGACATCATCTTCGTTGAATGCAATAATCATATTCTGACCGCCGAGAACATATGACGGACGGAGAAGAACAGGATAACCGATTTTGTCTGCAACATCGAGAGCCTCGTCTGTTGTCATAACCGTTACGCCACGGGGACGCTTGATGTGATACTTTTCAAGAAGCTCGTCAAAACGCTCTCTGTCCTCTGCCATATCAATGGCATCGTATGATGTGCCGAGAATATTTACACCGTTGTCGCTGAGGAACTTTGTAAGCTTAATTGCTGTCTGTCCGCCGAATGCAACAACTACACCGAACGGATTCTCTGTCTTTATTATGCCCATAACATCTTCGGTTGTGAGCGGTTCAAAATAAAGTCTGTCGGCTGTGTCAAAGTCTGTTGATACTGTTTCAGGGTTGTTGTTTACGATAACAACATCGTAGCCTGCCTTTTTGAGCGCCCATACGCAGTGAACAGACGCATAGTCAAATTCGATACCCTGACCGATTCTGATAGGACCCGAACCGAATACGATAACTGTTTTCTTATCGCTCTTCTGCTCCCTTATGAATTCCTCAGCTTCATTTTCCTTATCAAATGTTGAATAGAAGTAAGGAGTTTCAGCCTCAAATTCTGCGGCGCAGGTATCAACCATTTTATAAACAGGAACAAGCGGATTTTCAACCTTCCTGCCTGTGATTTTTTCAATTGTTCTGTCAAGGAATCCCTTGTTCTTGGCACGAACATAGAGATTCTCCGTAAGCTCGCCGTTCTTGAGTTCGTTTTCAACGGCAATAAGATTTTTGAGCTTTTCAAGGAACCACTCGTCAATGAGAGTGATGTTGTGAATCTGTTCTACTGTAATGCCTCTCTTGAGAGCCTCATATACGCAGAAGATTCTTCTGTCATCGCAAACGCTGAGTCTGTCATAAACCGATGCGTTTGAAAGCTCTGCAAATTCCTTGTCATTAAGAGTATCGTGAGAAATCTCAGCACCTCTTACGGCTTTCATAATAGCCTGCTCAAATGTCGGAGCAATAGCCATAACCTCGCCTGTTGCCTTCATCTGAGTACCGAGTGTTCTCTTTGCATATACAAATTTATCGAAGGGCCATTTCGGGAATTTTACAACAACATAGTCAAGCGCCGGCTCAAAGCAAGCGTATGTTGTACCTGTAACGGCATTTTTGATTTCATTAAGTGTGTAACCGATAGCAATTTTAGCGGCAACCTTTGCAATAGGATAACCTGTTGCCTTTGACGCAAGTGCCGATGAACGGGATACACGGGGATTAACCTCGATAACCGCATATTCAAATGTTTCGGGGTTGAGTGCGAACTGGCAGTTACAACCGCCCTCTACCTTAAGTGCAGAGATAATGTTGAGAGCCGCACTTCTGAGCATCTGATATTCCTTGTCGGCAAGTGTTACCGTAGGAGCGATAACGATTGAGTCGCCTGTGTGAACGCCTACAGGATCGAAGTTTTCCATTGAGCAGACAGTAATAACATTTCCGTCGCTGTCACGCATAACCTCAAACTCGATTTCCTTCCAACCTGAGATACATTTTTCAACAAGCACCTGTGTGATAGGAGAAAGCTCAAGACCGTTTGATGTGATTTCACGAAGCTCTTCCTCGTTATCGACAATACCGCCGCCTGTACCGCCGAGTGTAAATGCAGGACGGATAATTACAGGATAACCGATTTCATCGGCAAACTTAACAGCTGATTCAACATCTGTAACAACAAGTGACGGAATAACAGGCTGACCAATTTCAATCATTGTGTCCTTAAAAAGCTGTCTGTCCTCTGCCTTGTCAATTGTTTCGGGGTTTGCACCGAGAAGCTGAACATTGTATTTATCAAGGAAGCCCTCTTTTGCAAGCTGCATTGAAAGGGTAAGACCCGTCTGACCGCCGAGAGTTGAAAGAAGGCTGTCAGGGCGTTCCTTTTTGATGATTCTCTTAACTGTTTCAAGCGTCAACGGCTCAATGTAGATTTTATCAGCCATTGCGTTATCAGTCATAATTGTAGCAGGGTTTGAGTTTACGAGAATAACCTCAAGTCCTTCTTCTTTAAGCGCACGGCAAGCCTGTGTGCCTGCATAGTCAAATTCGGCAGCCTGACCGATTACGATAGGGCCCGAACCGATTACCATAACTCGTTTGATATTCTTTTTGAGTGGCATATAATCATTCCTCGTTCAAGTAATTATTGTATCTGTTCTTATGCTGAATAGTAATCCGAATTTCGGACTCTTATTTTTTGTTGTTCTTCATCAATTCAATAAAACGGTCAAACAAAAATGCTGTATCGTGAGGACCGCCGCAAGCTTCCGGATGGAACTGAACCGAGAAAGCAGGCATATTTGTGTAGTTTACGCCCTCGCAGGTGTTATCATTACCGTTTACAAAGCTTACTTTGCCGTTTTCGGGCATACTGTCGCTTACAACAGCGTAGCCGTGGTTCTGTGATGTAATGTAAACTCTGCCTGTTTCGACCTCTTTTGCAGGCTGGTTTGCACCTCTGTGACCGTACTTGAGCTTTTCTGTTTTTGCACCCTGTGAAAGCGCAAGGAGCTGGTGACCGAGACAGATACCGAAGGTCGGAATCCCAAAGTCACAAAGCTTTTTGAGCTCTGCAATAATCTCTGTGTTGTCCGAAGGATCTCCCGGTCCGTTTGAAAGCATTACGCCGTCGGGATTCATAGCCTTAATTTCATCCGCTGTTGTGTGGGCGGGAACGACTGTAAGGTTACAACCTCTCTTAACAAGCTCTCTGCCGATGTTATGCTTTGCGCCAAAATCCATAAGCACAACATTGAGGTCGCCGTTTTCAGCGTCAAAATGCTCTTTTTCTTTTATAGTAGTGCTTTCAACAGCCTCTGTAATAACATAGTTCTTAATCTCGTCAAGTTCTTCCTTTGTTACATCGGGAGAATAGGAGATTTTGCAGTTCAGAACACCGTATTCACGCACAATTCTTGTGAGCGCACGGGTGTCAATTCCGTAAATGCCGGGAATTCCCGACTCTTTTAAAAAGGTGTCAAGATCACCCTCACAACGGAAGTTTGAAGGAACTTGGCACCATTCTCGTACAATATAACCTTTCAGCGACGGAGAGTCACTCTCAAAATCGGCAGGGATAACACCATAGTTGCCGATTAAAGGGAATGTCTGAATAACCACCTGACCGTAATAGCTGGGGTCGGTGAGTGTTTCAAGATAACCTGTCATTGCTGTAGTAAAAACAAGTTCTCCCGTAGTTTCTTTTTCGGCACCAAACGCCTTGCCCTCAAAAACTGTTCCGTTTTCAAGGATTAAGTATGCCGCACGGCTCATAAAAACACATTCCTTTCAATAAACTAAAAAATTGCAGTCAGTTCTCATATGTTCTGATAACCTGCTTTGCAACCTCAAGCTTGCTTGTTCTGAGATCCATAGCCTGTTTTTCAAGATAGCGATGCGCCTGATCTTCGGACATATTAAGGCAGGTAATAAGCAGGAACTTTGCTCTGTTTATTATCTTCATATCCGCAACCATATGCTTGAGCTTTTCATTTTCCTCAATCACACGGAACATACGCATCTTAAAACATTCCGTAAACTGCAAAAAGTGGTGAAACAGGTGCTTGTTTACGGGCTTTGCAATAACAAGAACACCGTGCTCCGTAAGTGCGTCGTTCACATAATCCGCATTTCGCTGCGGAACGATAATCACAACACTTGAACGGGTTGTTCCGGCAAAGTACTTTGAAAGCTCAATGCCGTTTTCCTTTTCAAGCGGTGCATTGACGCAGATAAGGTCAAAAACCTCACCATTTGCAAGCTCCTTAGCCTCCTGTGAGGTTTGGCAGACGGAAATCTCCGTATAGCCTTCGCTTCCGAGCAATTGCGACAAAGAAACGGCACTCTGTTCAGAGTGTGAAATCAACAAAGCATTTTTCAAGAACCTCACCACCGCATATTGTTTCATTCATCTTATTATTTTACAAGATTAACCCCTATTGTTATTTACTTAAAGGAATTATGACAATATTTTTTACAATTTTGTAAAAACATTTTCATTGCAAATTTGTTTTACACTTTTCAACATTTTTCGGGCTTTACAACAAATTGTCTTTTCATTATTATTTATGGTTTTAAGCTGTATAATTCAAATATCCTTCATATTGTAAACTTTGATTTTTGACACTATATATAGTATAGAGCCAAAACGCCCCGAACAGCTATTGCCGTTCGGGGCGTCTCGGTTTATGTGAATTAAAAAGGATAGGGTTAATTAAGCTATTGGGGATTATTCAACATCCTGCATAGCGTCGTAGCCTGTTTCGCCTGTTCTAACCTTAACAACATCTTCAACATCATAGATAAAGATTTTGCCGTCACCGATGTGACCTGTGTAAAGTGCCTTAACAGCCGCATCAACAACTGCCTTTACAGGAACCTTGCAAACTACGATTTCAACCTTCATCTTAGGAAGGAGGTTACTTTCAATAGCAACACCACGGTAATACTCTGCTTTACCCTTCTGAGCACCGCAACCGAGTACCTGAGATACTGTCATACCTGTGATGCCGAGCTTATCCATTTCTTCTTTAAGAGCTTCAAGCTTTGACTGCTTGAGAAGAATGTCAATCTTAGTAATCTTTGTGCCGTCGGTAGCCATATCATACTTGCCGGCAAGCTGAACGGGAACTGCCTGAGTTACAGGAACATTGCTGTCAACATCAAATGTTTCATCAAGTGAAGCTGTACCGACACCGATTGGCATAAAGTCTGCATATGCGCTGATAAGACCGTGCTCGCAGATATCGAGGCCTTTCATTTCTTCGTCCTTTGTAACACGAAGACCTACTGTCTTTTTGATGATTGTGAATACGATAATCATGCAAACAACTGTCCAAGCTACGATTGTAACAATACCGAGAGCCTGCTTACCAAGCTGAGCAAAGCCACCGCCGTAGAAAAGACCTGTGATGCCGTTCTGACCGTTACCTGTTGCGAAAAGACCTACTGCAAGACCGCCCCACATACCGTTTACGCCGTGTACCGAGAATGCGCCGACAGGATCATCTATTTTAAGCTTGATATCAACAAATTCAACTGCTACTACGATGAGGATACCTGAAACGATACCGATAACTGCTGCGCCGATTGCGTCAACATCTGCACAACCTGCCGTGATTGCTACAAGACCTGCGAGTGATGCGTTAAGACACATTGAAACATCAGGCTTGCCGTTCTTAATCCATGTAAAGAGCATGGTTGTTACTGTTGCAACTGCCGGAGCAATTGTTGTTGTAAGAAGAATCTGACCGAGACGAGCGCCGTCTTCAGCAGCGGCACCGTTAAAACCGTACCATGCAAACCAAAGAATGAATACACCGAGAGCACCGAGTGTGATGCTGTGACCGGGGATAGCGTTTACCTTGCCGTTCTTGCCGTACTTACCGATACGGGGTCCGAGAATGATTGCGCCGACAAGTGCCGAGATACCGCCGACCATATGAATTACGATTGAACCTGCAAAGTCGATACAGCCGAGCTGTGCAAGCCAACCCTGACCGTTCCAAACCCAACCTGCTTCAATCGGGTAAACAACGAGTGAAATAATTGCGCTGTAAACACAGTATGCCGAGAATTTTGTACGCTCTGCCATAGCACCTGAAACGATAGTAGCTGCTGTAGCACAGAATACAAGCTGGAATACGAATGAGTTCCAATCAAAGTTCATCCAGTCTGTGAACATATTGAGGTTGGGAACACCGATGAATCCTGCAACATAGTCCTCAGACATCATAAGTCCGAAGCCTAACAAGCTGAATACAACCGTACCGATACAAAAGTCCATCAGGTTTTTCATAATGATGTTACCTGCGTTTTTAGCTCTTGTAAAACCGGTTTCAACCATTGCAAATCCGCACTGCATAAAGAACACGAGTAATGCGCCGATCATAAACCAGACGCCTGTGCCTCCGTAAATTAGTTCTGCCATATAAATCTCTCCTTTTATCAAAATAACAAAAACGGCGTGGAGTTGACAGTTTAATTCTGTCAATCACACGCCGTTGTGTTACCTGTTATACAATATAAATAATGTTATTTAGTATAAATAGAGGTTCTATCAATCACACACCGAAAAGAAGTTCGCCGTACGAAGGATAAGGCCAGTATTCCGAAGCTGTTTCTGTTTCCATTGCGTCACCGACAGCTCTGAGTTCCTGCATAAGTGCAAATACTGTTTCTCTGTAGTACTTAGCATACTTAAGGTTATCATCGCTGTAGTCGCTTGCCTTGATAACAGCCTCTTCAAGCTCTGCAGTTTTCTTTGAGAAACATACAAGTTTGTTTGAAAGGCTTGTAATAAGGTCTTCCTCAACACTTGTAGGAATAGCGTCTGAAAGTGCCTTCTTGGCAAGTGCTGTATCCGTAAGATCTCTTACATATGATGTAACGGCAGGAAGAATGTTCTTCTTAGCCATATCAATCATTGTGAGAGCCTCAATGTTAATCTGCTTAGAATAGCTTTCAAGCTCAATTTCATATCTTGCACGGATTTCGTCTGCCGAACAAATCTTATTCTTAACAAAGAGATCAATATTCTTCTTGTCAAGGAAGTGTTCCATTGCGTCAGGAAGTGACTTGAGGTTAAGAAGTCCTCTTCTTTCAGCCTCTTCAACCCACTCGGGAGCGTAGTTGTTGCCGTTGAAGATAATGTTCTGATGCTCTGTGAATACTTTCTTAACAAGAGCCTTGATAGCTGCGTCCATATCATCCGCATCTTTAAGCTCATCGTAGAACTCTGAAAGTTCTTCGGCTACCATAGTGTTGAGCATATAGTTAGGACAGGCAATGTTAAGTGAAGAACCAAGTGCTCTGAATTCAAACTTGTTACCTGTGAATGCAAAAGGTGATGTACGGTTACGGTCTGATGTATCTTTCATAAAGTCAGGAAGAACATCAACGCCTGTTCTCATCTTCTGCTTACCCTTGCTTACATATTCTCTGTCATTGATGATTGAATCAACGAGTTCGCCGAGGTCATCACCGAGATACATTGAAATGATTGCAGGCGGTGCTTCGTTAGCGCCGAGACGGTGGTCGTTACCTGCCGATGCAACCGTGATTCTGAGAAGATCCTGATACTCGTGAACAGCCTTTACAACTGCTGCAAGGAAAAGCTGGAACTGAAGGTTGTTTTCAGGAGTCTTGCCGGGCTCAAGAAGGTTTTCGCCTGTGTTGGTTGAAATTGACCAGTTGTTGTGCTTACCGGAACCGTTAACACCTGCGAACGGCTTTTCGTGAAGAAGACAAACAAGACCGTGTCTTTCGGCAACCTTCTTCATAACTTCCATTGTAAGCTCGTTGTGGTCGGTTGCAATGTTTGTTGTTGTGAAGATAGGAGCAAGCTCGTGCTGTGAAGGAGCAACTTCGTTATGCTTTGTCTTTGCAAGGATACCGAGTTTCCAGAGTTCCTCGTCAAGGTCTTTCATATAAGCAGCAACTCTTGTCTTGATTGCACCGAAGTAATGGTCGTCAAGTTCCTGTCCTTTAGGAGCTTTTGCACCGAAAAGTGTTCTGCCTGTATAAATAAGATCCTCTCTCTGGTCGTAAGCGTCCTTATCAATAAGGAAGTATTCCTGCTCCGGACCTACTGTTGTTGTAACTCTTGTAACATCGTCTTTGCCGAGAAGATGAAGAATCTTTACAGCCTCTGTATTAATTCTCTCCATTGAACGAAGAAGAGGAGTTTTCTTATCGAGAACCTCGCCTGTATAAGAACAGAATGCTGTAGGAATGTAAAGTGTTCCGTCCTTAACGAATGCATATGATGTCGGATCCCATGTTGTATAGCCTCTTGCCTCGAATGTGGCACGAATACCGCCGCTTGGGAAAGAAGAAGCATCAGGCTCGCCCTTTACAAGCTCTTTACCTGAGAACTCCATGATAACCTGACCTTCACCGTTCGGTGCGATAAAGCTGTCATGCTTTTCGGCTGTGATACCTGTCATAGGCTGGAACCAGTGAGTGTAGTGTGTTGCACCCTTTTCTACTGCCCAGTCCTTCATAGCAGCCGCAACAACATTTGCAACGCTGAGGTCAAGCGGTTCACCGTTCTGGATTGTCTTTTTCAAAGCCTTGTAAGTTGACTTTGGAAGTCTTTCCTGCATCTTCTGGTCATTAAATACCATGCTGCCAAAAATTTCGGGAACTTTTGCCATTTTAATTCTCTCCTATCCATTTTGAAAATAAATTTTAATGGTCTGATTTTTGCTTTATAAAAACAGAAAAGGACACTGTAAGCCTCAGCTCACAGCGCCCTTGCTGTCTTTGATGTTGTTAGTATATTCCACTTTTGCGAATTTGTCAATACATTTTTTGAAAAAAGTTTTGAAATTGCAAGTTTTATTAAATTTCCTGCAAAATTAAACTGAAATACCAATAAGAGTTGCATATTTTCTACAACAATCACAGTAAAATGAAAGTTTTACCTTTAAAAGTTGCAATTTTCCTCTATTTTCCCTTGACAAAGCACAATGTATAGTTATATAATCTAAGTGCTGATTTTTCTTGATCAACGATGACAGGGCATTTCAGAACATCAGCCGACCTGCACATTCACCTTTGCAGGATATAGCACAGGCTGAGCATAGCGGTTTTACCGCTGAGAAGAGATTGGGCATTTTACAATTACATATATATGATTGATTATTAACCGGCAGAACATTAATTGCCACTTTGAACCGATAAGTTTACGAAAGCAAACTTCCTTTTACATATATATGTATATAAAAAGTCCGCTGAATAATTTTTGTGATTAACAGGAAAGGGTGATCATTAATGGAACAGACAGTCAGAGAGAACAACAAGACTCTGTATTCTCCGAAGTTTGAACATGATAACTGCGGTATCGGAGCTGTTGTTAATATTAAGGGTATCAAGTCACACGACACCGTGGCAAACGCTCTGACAATTGTTGAAACTCTCGAACACAGAGCAGGTAAGGATGCCGAAGGCAAAACAGGTGACGGCGTAGGTATTCTTCTCCAGATTTCACACAAATTTTTTAAGAAGGCAGCTGCTGAAATCGGCATTAAGCTCGGTTCCGAAAGAGATTACGCTGTAGGTATGTTCTTCTTCCCTCAGAATGAGCTTGCAAGAAATCAGGCAAAGAAGATGTTTGAAATCATTGCAGAAAAAGAAGGTCTTACAGTTCTCGGCTGGAGAAATGTTCCTTCAAAGCCCGAGGTCCTCGGTCACAGAGCGGTTGATTGTATGCCTGCAATCATGCAGTGCTTTATCAAAAGACCTCACGGTGTAAAAAGAGGCCTTCCGTTCGACAGAAAGCTCTATGTTGCAAGAAGAGTTTTTGAACAGAGTAATGAAGACACATATGTAGTTTCGCTTTCAAGCAGAACTATTGTATATAAAGGTATGTTCCTTGTCGGCGATCTCCGTAACTTCTTCCTTGATCTTCAGGACGAGGATTACGAGTCTGCAATCGCTATGGTTCACTCCCGTTTTTCAACCAACACAAATCCAAGCTGGCAGAGAGCCCATCCTAACAGAATGATTGTTCACAACGGTGAAATCAACACAATCAGAGGCAACGCTGACAAGATGCTTGCCCGTGAGGAAACAATGCGTTCGGAGCATCTCAAGGGCGACCTTGACAAGGTTATCCCTGTTGTAAACACAGAGGGTTCAGACTCTGCAATGCTTGATAACACACTTGAATTTCTCGTAATGAGCGGCATGGAGCTTCCTCTTGCCGTTATGATTACAATTCCGGAGCCGTGGGATAATAACGGCACAATGAGCCAGAAGAAAAAGGACTTCTATCAGTATTATGCAACAATGATGGAGCCGTGGGACGGTCCTGCGTCAATCCTTTTCTCTGACGGTGACATTATGGGTGCGGTTCTTGACCGTAACGGTCTGCGTCCGTCAAGATATTACATCACGAATGACGGCAACCTCATTCTTTCATCGGAAGTCGGCGCACTTCCTATTGATCCCGCAAAGATTGTTACAAAGGAAAGACTTCGCCCGGGCAAAATGCTCCTTGTCGATACGGTTCAGGGCAGACTCATTGATGACGATGAACTCAAAGAGTATTATGCGTCAAAACAGCCTTACGGCGAATGGCTTGACAGTAATCTTGTTTGTCTTAAAGACCTCAAAATTCCTAATATGAAGGTTGAGGAGCATTCATATAAAGAAAGGCAAAAACTCCAGAAGGCTTTCGGATATACCTACGAAGATGTTATGACATCAATCCTTCCTATGGCAAAGAACGGCACAGAGTCAATTGCCGCAATGGGTACAGACAGTCCGCTTGCAGTTCTTTCAAAAGAACCGCAGCCGCTTTTCAACTACTTCAAACAGCTCTTTGCACAGGTTACAAACCCGCCGATTGACGCAATCCGTGAGGAAGTTGTAACATCAACAACAATTTATATCGGTGAGGACGGCAACATCCTTGAGGAGCGTCCCGAAAACTGCAAGGTTATGAAGATTCACAACCCGATTCTTACATCAACCGATATTCTCAAAATCAAGAATATGCACATTCCGGGCTTTAAGGTTGCGGTTATCCCGATTCTCTACTACAAGAACACAAGACTTTCAAAGGCTGTTAAGCGACTTTTCATTGAAGCTGACAAGGCTTACAATGACGGTGCAAATATTCTTATCCTCTCTGACAGAGGAGTTGACGAAAACCATCTTGCAATTCCGTCACTTCTTGCAGTATCCGCTCTTCATCAGCACCTTGTTGCAACAAAGAAGAGAACCTCACTTGCAATGATACTTGAAAGCGGTGAGCCGAGAGAAGTTCATCATTTTGCAACACTTCTCGGCTACGGTGCAAGTGCAATCAATCCGTATCTTGCTCAGGAAACAATCCACGAGCTTATTGGTGATGACCTTCTTGACAAGGACTACTACGCAGCAGTTGACGATTACAACAGCGCAGTTCTCCACGGCATCGTAAAGATTGCGTCAAAAATGGGTATTTCAACAATCCAGTCATATCAGGGCTCACAGATTTTTGAGGCTATCGGTATTGGCAAGGATGTTATTGACGAATACTTCACAGGCACAGTCAGCAGAATCGGCGGTATCACAATCAAGGATATTGAAAAGAATGTTGACAAACTTCACACAGCGGCATTTGATCCGCTTGACCTCGGTGTAAGCGATGAGCTTGAATCCCGTGGTTCACACAAGTTCAGAAGCGGCAAAGAGGAACACCTCTACAATCCGCAGACTATATATATGCTCCAGCAGGCAACAAGAACAGGCGATTATGAGCTTTACAAAAAGTATTCTCATATGATTTCCGAAGAAATGGATCCTGTAAATATCAGAGGTCTTTTCGACTTCAACTTTGCAGAAACTCCTGTTCCGCTTGATGAGGTTGAAAGCGTCGATTCAATCGTAAAGCGTTTCAAGACAGGCGCTATGTCCTACGGTTCAATCTCACAGGAGGCTCACGAAACACTTGCGATTGCAATGAATCAGCTTCACGGCAAGTCAAACTCCGGTGAGGGCGGCGAAAGCCTTGAAAGACTTCTCACAAAAGGACAGAAGGTTGACAGATGTTCTGCAATCAAGCAGGTTGCGTCAGGTCGTTTCGGTGTTACATCAAGATACCTCACATCTGCAAACGAAATTCAGATTAAAATGGCTCAGGGTGCAAAGCCGGGCGAAGGCGGACATCTTCCGGGCAAAAAGGTTTATCCCTGGATTGCCAAAACCCGTCATTCAACACCGGGTGTATCGCTCATCTCTCCCCCACCGCACCACGACATTTACTCAATCGAGGACCTTGCACAGCTTATCTACGACCTCAAAAATTCTAACAAAGACGCAAGAATCTCTGTTAAGCTCGTTTCGGAATGCGGTGTAGGTACGGTTGCCGCAGGCGTTGCAAAAGCAGGTGCAGGCGTAATCCTTATTTCAGGTTATGACGGCGGTACAGGCGCTGCTCCGAGAAACTCAATCTACAATGCAGGTCTGCCGTGGGAACTCGGTCTTGCCGAGGCTCATCAGACACTCATTATGAACGACCTTCGTAACAAGGTTGTTATTGAAACCGACGGTAAGCTTATGAACGGCCGTGATGTTGCAATTGCAGCAATGCTCGGTGCAGAGGAATTTGGTTTTGCAACTGCTCCGCTTGTAACTCTCGGTTGTGCAATGATGAGAGTATGTAACCTTGATACCTGCCCGTTCGGTGTTGCCACACAGAACCCCGAGCTCAGAAAAAGATTCTGCGGCAAGCCCGAATATGTAATAAACTTTATGAAGTTTGTAGCAAGCGAACTTCGTGAATATATGTCAAAGCTCGGTGTAAAAACCGTTGATGAGCTTGTCGGAAGAATTGACCTCATCAAGAGAAAAGAAGGCATCACAGGACAGGCTGCCGAGGTTGACCTTTCTAACATTCTTGATACAAACTTTGTTTCGGAAAAGGTTGAATACAACAAAAAGAGCCTTTATGATTTCAAGCTTGAATCAACACTTGACGAGAGAATCCTCTGCAAAGAATTTGCAAAGGTTCTTGCAAAAGGCACAAAGAAAAAGGTTGAAGTCAATGTTAAGAACACTGACCGTTCATTCGGTACAATCTTCGGTTCTGAGGTTACAAGAAAGCATTACAACAATCTTGATGACGATACATTTACAGTAGTCTGCAACGGTTCGGGCGGTCAGAGCTTTGGCGCATTCATTCCAAAGGGACTCACACTTGAACTTGTGGGCGACTCAAACGACTACTTCGGCAAGGGACTTTCAGGCGGTAAGCTGGTAGTTTATCCTCCGAAGAACTCAACATTTGACGCAGGTAACAACATCATCATCGGTAATGTTGCACTTTACGGTGCAACAAGCGGCAAGGCATTTATCAACGGTGTTGCAGGCGAGCGTTTCTGCGTAAGAAACTCAGGCGCAACAGCAGTTGTTGAGGGTGTCGGCGACCACGGCTGTGAATATATGACAGGCGGCAGAGTTGTTGTTATCGGCAAAACAGGCAAAAACTTTGCAGCAGGTATGTCAGGCGGTGTTGCCTATGTTCTTGATGAAGAAAGAGATCTTTACACAAAGCTCAACAAAGAAATGGTTCTCTTCTCTGAGGTAACAGAAAAGTACGATATAATCGAACTCAAAACACTTATAGAAGAACATGTTGCAGCAACAGGTTCACAGAGAGGCAAGAAAATCCTTGATAACTTTGAAGAGTATCTTCCGAAATTCAAGAAGATTATTCCACACGACTACAAGAGAATGATGGCTGCAATTGCCGCTTATGAAGAAAAAGGTCTTACAAACGAGCAGGCACAGATTGAAGCTTTCTACGAAATTGTGAATAATAAATAAGGAGGGGATATTTATGGGAAAGCCAACAGGATTTATGGAATATAAGCGTGAGGATGCCCCGGCATACTCCGTAAAAGAAAGAATCAAAAATTTTGACGAATTTCACGATCCCCTCAGCAAAGAGGATCAGCAAAAACAGGGTGCAAGATGCATGGACTGCGGCGTGCCTTTCTGTCAGGCAGGAATGCAGATTGGTTCTGCATTCTCAGGCTGTCCGCTTAACAACCTCATTCCCGAATGGAATGACCTCATCTACAAGGGCAACTGGGAACAGGCTTACAACCGTCTTAAAGTTACAAACAACTTCCCCGAATTCACATCCCGTGTATGTCCCGCTCTCTGTGAAAAGGCATGCACCTGCGGTGCAAACGGTGACGCTGTCAGCGTAAGAGCCAACGAATACGGAATCATTGAAAATGCCTATGAAGAAGGTCTTGCAGACGCAAGAATCCCAAAGGTAAGAACAGGCAAGAAAATTGCAATCATCGGTTCGGGTCCATCGGGACTTGCCGCTGCCGACCAGCTCAATCAGCGTGGTCACTCTGTAACGGTATTTGAACGCAATGACAGAGTAGGCGGTCTGCTTATGTACGGCATTCCGAATATGAAGCTTGAAAAAGATGTTATCGAACGCAAAATTAACATTATGGAAGAAGAAGGCGTAACCTTTGAAACCTGCTCAAATGTCGGCAAAGACATCAAGGCAAGCGAAATTCTCAAGGACTTTGACCGTGTAATCCTTGCTTGCGGTGCATCAAATCCGAGAGATATCAAAGTTCCCGGCAGAGAGGCTAACGGCATTCACTTTGCCGTTGACTTCCTCAAATCAACAACAAAGTCACTTCTTGACTGCAACCTCAGAGAGGGTACATTCATCAGCGCAAAAGGCAAGAATGTAATGGTAATCGGCGGCGGCGACACAGGTAACGACTGCGTCGGCACAAGCATCAGACACGGTGCAAAATCCGTTCTTCAGCTTGAAATGATGCCTAAGCTTCCCGACACAAGAAGTGCCGATAACCCATGGCCGCAATGGCCGAGAGTCTGCAAAACAGACTACGGTCAGGAAGAGGCTATTGAAGTTTACGGTCACGATCCACGAGTTTATCAGACAACCGTTAAGCAGTTCATTGCTGACAAGAACGGTAATCTTGTAGGTGCGGAGCTTGTTAAGCTTAAACCCGAAAAGGATGCTAAAACAGGCAGACTTATGATGAAAGAGGTTGAAGGCTCAGAATACAAGGTTGATGTTGAACTCGTACTCATTGCGGCAGGATTCCTCGGCAGTGAAAACTATGTAACCAAGGCATTCGGTGTTGAAACAAACGCAAGAACCAATGTTGCAACGGCAGAAGGCTCACACAAGACAAATGTTGAAAATGTATTTGTTACAGGCGATATGCACAGAGGACAGTCACTTGTTGTCTGGGCGATTCGTGAGGGCAGAGATGTTGCCAAAGAGGTTGACGAAAGCCTTATGGGATACACAAATCTTTAATTGATTACAAATAACCTGATAATCCTCAATTTTTCGATATACCGGTTAATAATCAGAAAGCACAGGAGCGGATTTCCCTCCTGCGTTTTTCTTTGTGATTTAGGGTTTGTTTCTGTTGCATATCAATATGATTGATGATAAAATAAAGGATATATACAATGCAATAAAATGTGAGGAAATATTATGAGTAACAGACCTGAAACCAATAAACAAAGCTGTCCCGTTTACAAAAAATGCGGCGGTTGTCAACTGCAAAATCTGTCATATCCCGAACAGCTTGAATTCAAGCAGAGGAAAGTAGAAAAACTTCTCAAACGCTTTTGCACCGTTGAAAAAATTATCGGAATGAAAACTCCCTACCACTACCGCAACAAGGTTCAGGCGGCTTTTTATACGGACAAAAAGGGCAAAATCATTTCGGGTGTGTATCAGTCGGGCAGTCATCATGTTGTCGGAATTGACAGCTGTCAGACAGAGGATGTTATTGCCGACAAAATCATCGTTGCAGTACGCAAGCTCCTCCCCTCTTTCAGAATGACAACCTATAACGAGGACACAGGCAAAGGTTTTCTCCGTCACATTCTTGTGAAAAGAGGCTTTGCGACAAATCAGATTATGCTTGTGCTTGTGACAGGTACACCTGTTTTTCCGTCAAAAAACAATTTTGTAAAAGCGATTCTGAAACAGTTTCCCGAAATCACAACCATTGTGCAAAATATAAACCCCTACCGCACCAACCTTGTACTCGGTGACAATCAGAAAGTGCTGTACGGCAAGGGTTATATTGAGGATATTCTCTGTGGTTGCAGGTTCAGAATTTCGCCGAAAAGCTTTTACCAAATTAACCCCGTTCAAACCGAAGTTTTGTACGGCAAAGCAATTGAATTTGCAAATCTCAAAGGCAACGAAACCGTGCTTGACACCTACTGCGGAATCGGCACAATCGGCATAATTGCCGCCAAAAACGGTGCAGGCAATGTTATCGGTGCAGAACTTAACGGCGATGCCGTGAGGGATGCAATCGTAAACGCAAGAGCAAATAATCTGAAAAATATCCGTTTCTACAAAGCCGATGCGGGCGAGTTCATGAGAGAAGCTGCAGACGAGGACGAAAAGCCCGATGTTGTGTTCATGGATCCGCCAAGAGCCGGAAGTGACCGAAAATTTCTTGACTCACTAATAAAAATGTCTCCGAAAAAGGTTGTCTATGTTTCCTGCAACCCCGAAACATTGGCAAGAGATTTAGCCTACCTAACCCAAAACAGCCCCTACAAAGCCCAAAAAATCCAACCCGTAGATATGTTCCCCCACACAGCACACATTGAGACGGTAGTCTTGATGTCAAGAAAATGATTAAGCAATATAAAATTCGGCTTGTTTGATGACTTTTGCAGCAGTTTGAATTATACGCATATCGGATTAGATAATGCAAATTGAGTGAGTGGATTAGATGTCAGGGTGTTTGGAGAGAATTTTATAGGACAAAAATCTGACGGTCAATCCTGCAATTCGACCGTTTTGAGGGGTTAATGAACAGTGAAATAGATGTTAATAGAAATTAGATAAATCGGAATTTGTGGAGGTACTTTATGAACGAGAGAGAAAAAATTATCCGATTATGGTTTGATATGTGGATTAAG
>ENA-OOSV01000506-OOSV01000506.1-human-gut-metagenome-genome-assembly--contig:-NODE-506-length-18381-cov-6.864455_pt1 | contig 18381 bp, 14 predicted proteins | sample MGYA00241179_ERZ501216 | MGnify/ENA primary metagenome ERZ501216 (study PRJEB25962, sample SAMEA2042498) | human gut metagenome | biome: human gut; feature: human-associated habitat; material: faeces...
TACAAGATGGAATAGTAATAGAAAATGGAACAGATGGAAATCAATTTGTATGGGTGCCAGTAGGAACAATAAAAAACAAAGATGGTTCAACAAATACAATAACTTTAGGAAGATATAGCAATTTTGCAAAACAAAACGGGACCTATGTGCCTGCACAAAATGCAAATAATTGTACACAAGAAGTTACAATAAATACTTATTTTAAAGAATTAAGTACATTTAGAGAAGGAAATACTGCAACAGATTCAACAGCGCAAAATGCAACAGCCAGAAATTTAGCAGAGTTTATATCAACCAGTTTATCTAATGGAGGATATTATATAGCAAGATTTGAAGCAAGTGGAACAGCATCAAAAATAACTTCAAAATATAATCAAACAGTATTAGGTAATATAACACAACCAAATGCAGCAAAAGTAGCAAGAGAAATGTATGGAGAGGTAAAAGAAAATAATGAATTAGTATATGCAAGTGATTTAGTAAATAGTTACGCATGGGATACAGCAATAATATTTATACAAACATATTCAACAGAAACAGACGCAAGTAGTTATGCAAGTCAAAATAAAAGTACATCATTTGCAAATACAGGAAAAAGTAATGACAAATATTGTAATATATTTGACATGTCAGGAAATGCATATGAATGGACCACAGAATACTCTGCCAAATCTGTCGATAGCGACTTCTGCCCTTGTGTTCCTCGTGGAGGGTTGCGGTATAGTGGGTGGCTTTGATAGCTCTTGCACGTCTAACCGCCTCTTCTATGGCACGACTTACAGCCACATCATCTATAGTTTGCGTCCCCTACTTTATGTGAAGTAGCACTGACCACTGGTTCAATGAACCAGAAAAAATGAACAAATACGATGTTAGCACTAATGTGCTTAACACGTACTTTAGCGCATCAAATGCTAACTGCAATTGATACTAAAGTAACGGTGTATATAACATATATGGTGTGTAAGAAAATTACACGCCATATGTTTTTTTATGCTCAAAATGTCATTTTTTAAAAGATAATACTTGCTAAACTGTTTAAATAAAGATAAAATAGATAGAGTAAAATGATTTCATAAATATGAAACAGTAAAATAGTGAGGTATTAACTTTGGAGATTAAAGGAAGAATTAGAGATATTATTTATCGTAATGAAATAAATAGCTATACAATTGCAACATTTGAAACAGATGAAGAGGAAACTACTGTTGTGGGTTATCTTCCTTTTATTGAAAAAGGTGATAATCTAAAAATAACTGGTAATTTTGTTGAACATCCTGAATATGGTAGACAATTAAAAATTGAGACTTTTGAAAAGTTAATGCCAGAAGATTTAGATTCAATAGAAAATTATTTAGCAAATGGAAAATTCAAAGGGATAGGTCCTGCAACGGCTAAAAGAATGGTTAATACTTTTGGTAAAGATGTAATAAATATTATTAAATTTGAACCTGAAAAGTTATCTTGTATAAAAGGAATTACTGAGGAAAAAGCAATTGAAATTTCACAAAGCTTTAACGAAAATTGGGAAGTATGGCAAATTGTTAGTTATCTGGAGAAATTCGGAATTGGTCCACAAAGTGCAGAAGGAATATATAAAAAACTAGGGCCAAATACAATAACGACAATAGAAGAAAATCCATATATTTTAATAGATTTGACAGTTAGGGTTAACTTTGCACAAATAGACCAGATTGCTATAAAAATGGGAATGGATTTAGAGAATGATAAACGTATTAGAAGCGGTATAAAATATGCACTTAAATTATCTACTAATAATGGACATTGTGCAGTATTATATGAAAATTTAATTCAGTTTGTAAAAGATTTACTAAATGTTTCAGAAGTGATGATAGAAAACAATATTATATTTTTGAAAACAAAAAATGAAATTGTATTAGAAGATAGAAAAAATCAGGAGTGGGTATATTTATATAATTATTATGTGGCTGAAAAAAATGTTGCTGAAAGTTTGATAGCTTTAGATAATTATTTAAATGTAAAAGAAATTAGTAATTTTGAAAAGAAATTAAAGAAAATTGAAAAACATTCTGATTTAGAATTATCTGAAAAACAAAGAGAAGCGGTAATTGCAGTTCAAGAGCATAATGTTTGCGTAATTACCGGTGGACCGGGTACGGGAAAAACTACTATAATAAAAACAATAATTGAAATGTATAAACAAGAGGAGAAAAAGGTTGTACTATGTGCACCTACTGGAAGAGCCGCTAAAAGAATGAGTGAAGCTACTGGAGAAGAAGCTAAAACTTTGCATAGATTATTAGAGATTGGAAAAACAAGCTCAGATGAGTTACAAAATATAGACCCAAATGTAGAAGTTGCACCACTAGATGCAGATGTGATTATTGTTGATGAAGTATCAATGGTTGATATATTTTTAATGAATTATTTATTACAAGCAATTTATAAAGGAACCAAACTAGTATTAGTTGGAGATAGTAATCAGTTACCATCAGTTGGCCCAGGAAATGTATTAAAAGATATTATACAATCTGAAAGACTTACTACAATTACATTAAACAAAATTTTTAGACAAGCAGCTAAGAGTAAAATTATTTTAAATAGCCATAAGGTAAATGAGGGCATTAGTATTTTTAGTAAAGATGAACAAAACGAAAATGAAGAATTATTGGAAGATTTTTTCTTTATAAATGAAACTAATAAATTAAAAGTGCTAGAGAATATAATTTCACTATGTACAGGAAGACTAGAAAAGTATGGAAACTATACTTTTGCCCAAAACATACAAGTAATTAGTCCAACAAAAAAAGGAGAACTTGGAACCAAAGAATTAAATAAGAGTTTGCAACAAGCTATAAACCCAGAATCAGAAGAAAAGAACGAAAGAAAGTATATAGATTCTGTGTTCCGTGAAGGTGATAGAATAATGCAAATAAAAAATAATTATGATATTTATTGGGAGAAAAGAGAACCTACACTTGAAATGGGTAAAGGTGTATTTAATGGAGAATATGGAACAATACTGAATATAGATGAAGTAGAAAAAAAGGTAAAAATTAAGTTTGATGACGATAAATTAGTATGGTATAACTTTGATGAACTTGAGCAAATAGAACATTCATACTGCATTACTGTGCATAAGGCTCAACGGAAGCGAGTTCGATGTAGTTATTATGCCAATAGTACAGGCTGCGCCAATGTTACTTACTCGTACATTGCTATACACTGCAATGACAAGAGCAAAAAAATTACTTATTTTAATTGGAAATCCTAATATTATAGAATTTATGACGCAAAATGCAGATAGTAAAAAAAGAAATACAGGGTTAGAATTTAAATTGAGAAATTTATAGTTTTATATTGACTTCAGTGTTAAAATAATATAAACTATTACCATAGGGGAAATAAAAATACCATTAAAAAGGAGGTGAACCCCTATGCAGGAAGAGTTACTATTAGAGATACTTAATGTAGTCAAAAGGTCAGAAGCAGAAAACAAAAAAGCAATAGAAGAACTAAGAGCATCTGTAAACAGACTAGAAGAAAAGGTTGATAGACTAGAAACAAGATTTGACGATTTAGAAGTAAGATTCGATGGACTAGAAGAAAAGGTTGATAGACTAGAAACAAGATTTGACGGTTTAGAAGTAAGATTCGATGGACTAGAAGAAAAAGTTGATAGACTAGAAACAAAATCTGATAGAATAGACGCAAAGACTGACAGAATTGAAAAGCGAATTACAGATGAAATGGAAGACACTTCACATATGATAAAAACTTTATTTAACCAAACAGATAGAATTACTAACTATTTGGATTTGAATTGGAACATGAAAAAATTTAATTAAAAAAGATAAAACGGGGCTATTTATTTTAGGAGGTTTTAATGAACTTTTTAAAAAATATGCTCTTTTTTATTTTTCCACGCAAATGCGAGATGTGTGAAACAATTTCTGAGAGCTATATATGTGACAAGTGTAAGAGTAAACTAGAAAAAACAGAGTTATATTTAAATAGAATAGATGATTACTCAAAAGACAATACAAAGTATTTTGACGAACATGCATATATTTTTGAGTATAATTCAATAATAAGAGAAAAAATAATTGAGTATAAATTTAAGAACAAACCATACTTAGGAAAAATGTTTTCTGAATTTTTTGTGAAAAATGAAAAAATGTGTGGATTTTTTGAAAAGTATGATATAATTATTCCAGTTCCAATGACAAATAAAAAAATAAAAGAAAGAGGATATAATCAAACAGAAATAATAGCAAAGATTATATCTCAAAATATTACGAATATAACAATGCAAAAAAATGTATTAATAAAATATAAAAATAACAAAGTTCAAAGTCAACTTAATAAAGAACAGCGACAACAAAATGTACAAAATGTATATGAACTTATCAATGAAGAAATAATAAAAAATAAGAACATACTAATTTTAGATGATATATACACAACTGGAGCAACATGTAATGAATGTGTTAAAACATTAAGAAATGCACAACCTAAGAAAATTGGAATTATTACAATAGCAAAAGACTGTGAAAAAATACAAGTGAAGAACAATAGAAAGGAATGAAGCAAATGGAAGATTTAGTAGAAAGCATATTAGACTATATTAGAGCAGAATACACAGATTATGCGATTATGATAAATGGCGAATGGGGAAGCGGAAAAACTTATTTTTGGAATCACAAGATAAAACCTAAAATCGAAGCAATGCAAGTAAACGGAAAAAAACTGACGCCAATATATATGTCTTTATATGGAATATCAAACCTAGAAGAGATAAGCAAAAAGATATTTATCGAAACTACTCAATTAATGGATAAAAATTTAAAAAAATTTATGGGAGCAAGTGGTGTAGGAAGTATACCAGAATATGCAAAAACAGGACTAGATATGGCAAACTTTTTTGGTGTGACTCAAAATGGAGATAGACTAGACTATGCTCAGTTCTTTTCAACGGATGATAAAGTTCTTTGCTTTGACGACCTAGAAAGAGCAAATGTTGATGTTATTGATATTTTGGGATATATAAATAACTTTGTTGAACATGACCACATAAAAACAATAATAATTTGTAATGAAAAAGAATTATCTACAAAACTAAAAAATAGCAACCTAGAAATGAAAACATTTATAGCCACATACTTATTAGACAAAGAAAATAAATTAAACATAAAAACAGATAAGCCAATGGTAGAAAGAATACGTGATACCATTGAATATGTTTTCGACAAAGCAAATGACTATGAAAGAATAAAAGAAAAATTAATAGGCGAAACTTTTGAATATGCACCTGAATTTAACTATATAATAAATGGTCTTCTAATGAGATACGAAAACAATGCAGATTTAATTAGATTTCTAAGAGAAAATACAGCACTAATAACTTCTACATTTAATAAGAGTGGAACTAGAAACTTACGTATTTTGAAACATGCTTTAAATAATTTTAAAAAAATATTTGACACAGTTACAAATTCGTATCCAAACACTAATAATAGAGTATTACAAACAATGCTGATTTTTACAATAGCTATATCTTTTGAAATTAAAGCAGGAAAAATTACAAAAGACAAGTTTGTGAACATTAATAACAATGAAGAATACAAATCAGTATTAGTATCTTCAAGAGTATTTATGGATAATAGACAATTTTACATTAAAGAATTTGATAACAACTATTATTACAATTTTAAGGCAGAATATCGCTTCTTTAAATTTATTGAAAAATATGTACGTACTCGTATTTTTGACATGAAAATCTTTAAAGAAAATATGGAAGTAATACGTGATACTGTAGATACAAAACAGCTACCTGGATATAAAAGGCTTCTTACTGAAGAGTATTGGAAAATACCAGACGATCAATTTAATGGAGTAATTGATGAAACATTGGATTATGTAAAAAATGGAAGAATAGAAATAATACAAATTGTAAAACTATTTTCATATTTTGCATATTTCATAAAAAAAGATCTTATTAATTATGATATGAGAACAATAAAGTCTGTATTTTTCAATGGAATGAATATATCTTCTCTAACCTCAACTTACTGTGCGAATGTTGATGAAGAATTATCACAAGTAGCAATCGAAGATGAATTTGAACCGGATATGGAAGAAATACTAAAACATTTTAATGAAATAAACATGCAATTAAAAACAAAAATGTATAATGAAAAAGCAGAAGAAATATTTAAATATATTCCAATGAAGATGGAAATGTTTTATGATAAATTTGATAAAGAATGTATGAATGTTCCAATATTCAAATATTATGATTCGTTCCAAACATTCCAAAGAATTTCGTGTGCAAGTAATGAAGATATAGTAACAATAAAAGAAAAACTAGTTGACAGAGCTAGTAGATTTAAAAATGAAATTCAGGAAGAAATACCAAATATAAGAAAATTAAAACAAATAATGGATGACTACATTGATGGAAAACTTCCAAGTATAAAAGTAGTTTTACTACAGGATTTTTCTAATGAATTGGAAAAAATTATAAAAAGCTATGATGCAGGAAAACAAGAAATATTGGATATTGAAGAATAAAAATGTATAAAAACCTCCTTTTAAAGCAATAATAAGAATAATTATAATTGCATAGAGCTAAAAGCTTTAAATTTAAAAGGAGGTAATATTTTGAAAGCAACAGGTGTAGTAAGAAGAATTGATGATTTAGGTAGAGTTGTTATTCCAAAGGAAATTAGAAAAACATTGAGAATAAAAGAAGGGGATCCTCTTGAAATATTTACAGATAAAGAGGGAGAAGTAATTTTAAAAAAATACTCACCAATAGGAGAATTAACAGAATTTGCAACAGGATATGCAGAAACATTAGCAAAAACAACAGGACACATTGCATGTATTACAGATAAAGATACAGTAATTGCTGTATCAGGCGGAGCAAAAAAAGAATTACTAGAGCAAGATGTTAGCGAAGAACTAGAAAGATTGATGGATGATAAAGAGAAGTATACTAGTAAGGAAAACAATGATTTAGCAATTCCAATCACAAAAAATGAAAATAAGGAAAGAAGATACAATTCACAAGTTGTATATCCAATAATTTCAGATGGAGATGTAATTGGTACAGTAATATTGCTATCAAAAGATAATAATACAAAAATGAATGAAGTGGAACAAAAAGTTGCTCAATCTGCAGCAAGTTTTTTAGGAAGTCAAATGGAAATATAATGTAATACATTTGTAATATACATGTAACAAAAACGTAACACAAAAAAGCTTGATTATTTCCAATATTTATAGTATAAATAATATGAAAATAATTGAAGTCCACAAAGGAGGAAAAACAATGGAAGAATTAAAAAATAATGAAGTAAGAGCTGATGTACCAGCAGAAATAAGCACTTGGACAAAAATTAAAAACTTTTTATTTCAAGAAATAACACTTACAATGACACCAAAACAAGAGTTAGTATTCCAAGAAGTACATGATTTTTGGCACCAAGAAGTTAATCGTGATTTTTGGTTTCAAGAAATTAAAATTATAGATAATATAACATTATAATAAATAAAAAGCTTATTAGTTTAACTAATAAGTTTTTTTATTTATTTTTCTATATTTTTATATAAGAATACTTGAAAAGTATTCTTTTTTGATATAAAATTACATTGTTTAGGATATACTAAACATATTAACAAAAAAGAATGTAAAAATACATTCATAAAGGAGGAAAAATTATGTCAATAAAATTAGGAATCAATGGCTTTGGAAGAATAGGAAATTTATCATTACAAGCAGCACTAAATAAAGAGGAAGTAGAGGTTATTGCAATAAATGACCCATTTATAACAGCAGACTATATGGCATATATGATGAAATACGATACAATCCATGGAAAATTCAATGGAGAAGTTTATGAAAAAGATGGAAAATTAATAGTAAACGGAAAAGAAATTAAAGTATACAATGAAATGGAACCTAAAAACATTCCTTGGGGAGCAGATGGAGTTGATTATGTACTAGAATGTTCAGGAGTATTTACAACAATTGAAAAAGCAAATGCACACTTAGAAGCAGGTGCAAAAAAAGTTATTATATCTGCACCATCTAAAGATGCACCAATGTTTGTTATGGGAGTAAATAACGAAACATATACACCAGATATGAATATTATTTCAAATGCATCATGCACAACAAACTGTTTAGCACCACTTGCTAAAATTATAAACGATAACTTTGGAATCAAAGACGGCTTAATGACAACAGTTCATAGTATTACAGCAACACAAAAAACAGTTGATGGAGCTACTAAAAAAGACTGGAGAGGTGGAAGAGCAGCAAGTTACAATATTATTCCATCATCAACAGGTGCAGCTAAAGCAGTTGGAAAAGTTATACCTTCATTAAATGGAAAATTAACAGGTATGTCATTTAGAGTACCAACAGTTGATGTTTCAGTTGTAGACTTAACATGTAACTTAGAAAAACCAGCAACATATGAAGAAATATGTGAAGCAGTTAAAAAAGCATCAGAAAATGAAATGAAGGGAATAGTAGAATATGTATCAGACCCAGTAGTTTCATCAGACTTTATACATGATGAACATACATGTATTTTTGATAGTACAGCAGGAATAGCACTAACAGACACATTTGTAAAATTAGTTGCATGGTATGATAATGAATGGGGTTATTCAAATAAATTAGTTGATTTAGCTATTTATGTTGCTAGCAAATAATCAAAAGTGATTGAAAATATTTAATCTAATGTGTAGTTACAAAGAAGGGAAAGAAAGTATATATGGAAAAGAAAACAATAAGAGACATAGATACAAAAGAACTAAGAGGAAAAAAAATATTGGTTCGCTGTGACTTTAATGTACCATTAAAAGATGGAGAAATTACAGATGATACAAGAATTAGAGCAGCACTTCCAACAATAAGATATTTGCTAGAAAGTGGAGCAAAGGTAGTCCTTTGCTCACACTTAGGTAGACCAAAGGGAGAAGTAAACGAAAAATACTCAATGAAACCAGTAGCTGAAAGATTATCGGAAGAATTAGATGCAAAAGTAAAATGTGCAGAAGATGTGACAGGACCAAGTGCAAAAGATATGGCTAATGAATTAAAAGAAGGAGAAGCAGGACTACTTGAAAATGTTCGTTTTGATCCAAGAGAAGAAAAAAATGAAGAAAGTTTAGCTATAGAATTGGCTGATTTAATTGGAAATGAAGGCATTTACGTAAATGATGCATTTGGAACAGCACATAGAGCACATGCTTCTACAGAAGGAGTTGCACATCATGTGGATGAATCTGTAGCAGGACTTTTAATGGAAAGAGAAATTGAAAAACTTGGAGCAGTACTTGAAAAACCAGAAGAACCATTTGTTGCAATTTTGGGAGGAGCAAAAGTATCAGATAAAATAGGTGTTATAGAAAACTTAATGCAAAAAGTTCAAACAATAGAAATTGGTGGAGCAATGGCTAACACTTTCTTAAAAGCTAAAGGATATGATATAGGTTCATCTAAATATGAAGAAGACAAAATAGAAGTGGCAAAACAAATAATGAAAGATGCTCTTAATAAAGGTGTAGAAATAATATTACCAAAAGATGCTAGGGTAGCTAAAATAGCAGAAGGTGAAGAGCTAACACCTGAAACAGTAGAATCAGCAGAACATAAAAATGTTAAATTAAATGTAGAAGGCAAAGGAGAATCTTTAGAAGGTTGGCAAATATTAGATGTGGGTGATACTACATTAACATATTTTGCAGATAGACTAGAAAATGCAAAAACAGTAGTATGGAATGGACCTTTGGGATATACAGAAGTTCCAGAATTTGCACAAGGAACAGAAAAAATAGCTAAATATATTTCACATACAAAGGCAAAGTGCGTAATTGGTGGAGGAGATTCAGTTGCAGCTATTCAAAAAATAAAGAAAGCAGCAAAACAAAATGGCGAAGATGTAAAACAAGAATTTAACAATATTTATTTATCAACAGGTGGAGGTGCATCTTTAGAATTTCTAGAAGGCAAAACACTACCAGGAATTGCAGCATTGAATAATAAAGAAAAACAAAAATGCAAATCAGGAGAAAATGGAAATTGCAAAAGTAATGAACAACAAATTGCTGATTAAGAAAAGAGGAAACCAAATGAGAAGAAAAGTTGTTGCAGGAAATTGGAAGATGAATATGCTTCCTAATGAAGCAATGAGCTTTATAAGACAAATTGAAAGTGAAGTAAATAATTCTAAAGCAGAAGTAATTCTTTGTGTACCTTATACAGACCTATTCTACAGTTTGCTTACAGCACAAGATACTAAAATAAAAATAGGAGCACAAAATATGCACTGGGAAGAAAAGGGTGCATATACAGGAGAAATTTCTGGACAGATGCTAAAATGTATTGGCGTTGAATATGTAATTATAGGTCATTCTGAAAGAAGACAATATTTTGCAGAAACAGATGAAACTGTAAATAAAAAGGTAAAAGCAGCGTTATTAAACGGTTTGAAGCCAATAGTTTGTGTGGGCGAAACATTAGAACAAAGGGAACAAGGAAAACAGAAAGAAATTATAACAAATCAAACTCATTTGGCATTAGAAGGACTAAATGAAGAACAATTAAAAAGTGTCATGATTGCGTACGAACCAATATGGGCAATTGGAACAGGAAAAACTGCTACATCTGAAGATGCAAACAACGCAATAAAGTCAATTAGAAATCAAATTGAAAAAGACTATGGCAAGAATGTTGCAGAAAATATTATCATACTATATGGTGGTAGTGTTAAACCTGAAAATAGCAAAGAATTATTTTCAATGTCTGACATAGACGGAGGTCTTGTTGGAGGGGCAAGCTTAAAAGCAGAAGAATTTATTAAGATATTATCGATTTAGAAGAAATGGAGAAAAATAATGAACAGAAAACCAATAATGCTAATGATATTAGATGGATTTGGAATAAATGAAAACGAAAAAGGAAATGCAGTTAAATTAGCTAATACACCTAATATTGATAAACTAATGAAAACATGGCCAACTACTCAAATTCACACAAGTGGGTTGGCAGTAGGTTTACCAGAAGGACAAATGGGAAATTCAGAAGTTGGTCATACAAATATAGGTGCAGGAAGAGTTGTATACCAAGATTTAACACGTATTACAAAATCAATTGAAGATGGAGAATTCTTTAGTATTAAAGAATTAACAGCAGCAATTGATAATTGCAAAAAATATAATTCAAAACTTCATATTATGGGACTTCTTTCAGATGGTGGAGTTCATAGTCATATTAGACATTTATTTGCAATATTAGAATTAGCAAAAAGAAAAGACTTTGAAGATGTATATGTACATTGTTTCCTAGATGGAAGAGATACACCACCTGCTTCAGGAGAAAGCTATATTCTACAACTTGAAGAAAAAATGAAAGAAAAAGGTGTAGGAAAGATAGCAAGTATATCTGGTAGATTTTATAGTATGGACAGAGATAAAAGATGGGACAGAGTTGAAAAAGCCTATAAAGCTCTAGTATATGGAGAGGGAGAAAAAGCAACGTCTGCTATTTCTGGAATAGAAGCATCATATCAAAAAGAAGTATTTGACGAATTTGTTGAACCAACAGTTATTTACAATGGTGAAGAACCAATTGCAACAATCGATAATCATGATTCAGTTATATTCTTTAACTTTAGACCAGATAGAGCAAGAGAAATAACAAGAAGTTTAGTTGATCCAGAATTTGATGGCTTTGAAGTAAAGACATTAGACTTGTATTATGTATGTTTCACTCAATATGATGAGACAATACCAAATGTTCAAATTGCATTTAAGCCAGAAGTATTAGTTAATACATTTGGAGAATATGTTTCTAAAAAAGGATTAACACAATTAAGAATTGCAGAAACAGAAAAATATGCACATGTTACATTCTTCTTTAATGGTGGAGAAGAAAAACAATATAAAGGAGAAGATAGAATTTTAATACCATCTCCTAAAGTTCAAACTTATGACCTAAAACCTGAAATGAGTGCTATAGAAGTAACAGACAAAGTTGTCGAAGCAATAAATTCAGACAAGTATAATTGCATTATATTAAATTATGCTAACCCAGATATGGTGGGCCATACAGGAAGTCTAGAGGCTGCAATTAAAGCAATTGAAACAATTGATGGATGTGTAGAAAGAGTTGTTGAAGCAATGGCAGAAAAACAAGGAGTAATCTTAATGACAGCTGACCATGGAAATGCAGAACAAATGATAGATTATAAAACTGGAGAGCCACACACAGCACATACTACGAATCCAGTCCCACTAGTTTTAATAGGAATGCAAGGCGTAAAATTAAAAGAAGGTAAACTTGCAGATTTAGCACCAACAATGTTAGATATTATAGGACTAGAAAAACCTGAAGAAATGACAGGAAATAGTCTTATTGAAAAATAACAAAAAAGAAAGGAAGGATAATCATGAAAGATTATTTAGAAATTGAAAGTGTAAGAGCATTAGAAGTATTAGATTCAAGAGGAAATCCAACTGTACAAGTAGAAGTTGTAACAGAAGGAGGATTTTCAGGAGTTGCTATGGTTCCATCAGGAGCATCAACAGGAAGCTTTGAAGCAGTTGAATTAAGAGATGGAGATAAAGAAAGATACTTGGGAAAAGGTGTATTAAAAGCAGTTGAAAATGTAAATGAAGTTATTAGCAAAGAAATTGAAGGAATGAACGTATATGAACAAGCTAAAATAGATGCTACAATGATTAAACTTGATGGAACAGAAAATAAAGGCAAATTAGGTGCAAATGCTATGCTTGGAGTTTCTTTAGCAGTAGCAAAAGCAGCAGCAGCTTCATTAGGAATGAGCCTATATAACTACATTGGAGGAGTAAATGCAAAAGAATTACCAGTTCCAATGATGAACATTATGAATGGTGGAAAACATGCAGACAGTTCTTTAAGTGTACAAGAATTTATGATTATGCCAGTTGGAGCTAAAACATTTAGTGAATGTATGAGAATGGGTGTAGAAGTATACCATAACTTAAAGAAAGTATTAAAATCAAAAGGATATTCAACAGGTGTTGGAGACGAAGGCGGATTTGCTCCAAATTTAGGAAGCGAAGAAGAAGCAGTAGAATTAATTATAGAAGCAATCAAACAAGCTGGATATAAACCAGGAGAAGATGTATGCTTAGCACTAGACGTTGCAGCAACAGAAATGTTTGATGAAGCTAAAAAAATAGGAAAAGACGGATATTATTTTTGGAAAACTGATGAATTTAAAACAAAAGATCAAATGATAGACTTTATAGTTGAATTAGCAGAAAAATATCCTATAATCTCAATTGAAGATGGTTTGTCAGAAGAAGACTGGGAAAGCTGGAAAAAACTAACTGAACGTATTGGAAACAAAGTTCAATTAGTAGGAGATGATTTATTTGTAACAAATATGAAGAGATTACAAAAAGGAATTGACAACAACACAGCAAATAGTATATTAATTAAATTAAACCAAATTGGAACATTAACAGAAACATTAGATGCAATTGAACTTGCAAAGAGAAATGGATATACAGCAGTAGTATCACATAGAAGTGGTGAAACAGAAGACACAACATTAGCTGATGTTGCAGTTGCAACAAATGCAGGACAAATTAAAACTGGTGCACCATGTAGAACAGACAGAGTTGCTAAATATAACAGACTATTGAATATTGAAGCAGAATTAGGAGATGTAGCAGTATTTAGAGGTCGTAAAGCTATAAAATAATGTTACTTAGTGTGAAAAATACCTATGGTATTTTTCACACTACTACATAAATATTCTGGGGTATCGCCAAGCTGCTGTGGCTGTTCGAAGCTTTAGCTGAGTTACAGCATCAGTATGCAGGGAGCGATAGCGAGTCGCTGGTAAGTAAACTTGCTCGTGACTAAAATTTAAAATATTCTGGGGTATCGCCAAGCGGTAAGGCATCGGACTCTGACTCCGACATTCCTGTGTTCGAATCACAGTACCCCAACCAATATTATAAAAAGGTAGGTAATAAAAATGAATGAGAAAATGTTTGAAATTATGAAAAATAAACCAGGCTTTATTGCAGCGCTAGACCAAAGTGGTGGAAGCAGTAGCAAAACTTTAAAAAATTATGGAATAGAAGAAAGTGAATATAGCTCAGAAGAAGAAATGTTTAACTTAATCCATGAAATGAGAAAAAGAGTATTCACAAGTAAAGCATTTACAAATGACCATATAATAGGAGCAATATTATTTGAAAAAACAATGCTTTCAAAAGTAAATGGCCAATTTACAGCTGATTATTTATGGAACGAAAAACAAATTGTTTCATTCTTAAAGGTTGATAAAGGTTTAGCAGAACAAGCAAATGGAGTAAAATTAATGAAGGAAATACCAGAGCTTGACGAAGAATTAAAAGAAGCAAACGAGAAGAATGTTTTTGGAACAAAAATGAGATCAGTTATATATGAGCCAAATGAAGAAGGAATAAAAGCAATTGTTAAACAACAATTTGAATTAGCAGAAAGAATTTGCAATGCAGGATTAGTTCCAATTATAGAACCAGAAGTTGATATAAATGCACCAGAAAAGGAAAAATGCGAAGAAATATTAAAAAATGAAATCAAAAAACAACTAGATTCTTGGGATGAAAGTAAAAAAATAATGTTCAAATTTACAATTCCAACTAGAGCTAACCATTATCTTGATTTATATGACTATAGCTGTGTTGTAAGAATAGTAGCTCTGTCTGGAGGATATGACATAGAAGAAGCAGTAGAATTACTTGCTAAAAATAATAAAATGATAGCAAGCTTTTCAAGAGCATTATTACAAGATTTAAATGTTCATCAGACACAAGAAGAATTTGATCAAAAATTAAATGATGTAATTATAAAAATATATAATGCATCAATTACCTAACACAAAAAAACCAACTCGTAATGAGTTGGTTTTTTATGTTATATTTTATTTTTTTAATTTACTTAAACGTTTAATTCTTATAATAACAAATACTATTGTTGCACTAACTAAAATCACAAATAATGTGTTGTAAATTCCGGTTTGAGGAATAGGATTTTCAGTAATAGTGTTATCAGGAACTTTTACATCATTAATTACTAATTTTACCTTTGGAGAAACATCTGAGTTTGAATTGCCTTTTCCATCAACTGTTTCAAAATTAATATCTACTTTAGTATTAGTAGGAAGAATCTTATCAACAATTTCTTCATTATATTCATCCTTTAAAGTTAATTTATAACTTAAAGTAGCAACTTCGCCTTCTTTTAATAATTCTATTTCCCATGTAATACTATTATCAGAAAAATCTACTTCAGCAGAAACTTTACCGATATTAGGTGATTTTACATACTCGAAATTAAAGTTTTCAAGAATTTCTCTTGGAAAGTAATCTTTAACAACAATATTTTTTAATGTATTATCTTTAGAATATGTTATTTTATTAAATATATCTGTGTTAACAGTTTTAGACAAATTAGTGTAATCTATATAATAGAAGTTACCAGCAGTAGGAGTAGAAGTGGTACCAAAAATCTCTTCAGCAAGTTCACGATAAGTCATATTTCTTGAACCATCAGCAATTGTTGGAGCAGATGGATTCGGAGTATTACTTTCAGCCAATCCCATTAAAACAGAAAAGATATTATATCCTTTGTTTTTTAAACTAATCAATTTATTTTTAGTATTAGTAGCAACAACTCCAGAATATGTCAAAGTAGTATTAGTATCTAAGCAAAGATTAGGTACACCATCTGAAATTAAAACAATATATTTTTGAGAATCTGTATTATTTGTGAAATTCTTTTCTGCTATAGCTAAACCTGCTTCAATGTTTGTGTAAGGTCCTTCTGTTGTAGTATAATTAGTAATTGTATTTTGAACAGTATCTTTAGAATCTGACAAACTTAATAAAAGTTTAGCATCATTTTCTGTTCCTAAAGTAGAACCTAAATTAACACTAGAAAAACTAACAATACCAATTTTAGCATTTTCATAATGATCAAACAATGCATTTACAAAAGAAGTAGCTGTTTCTGCGACATATTGTCTCTTTTCTTTACCTTCGTAAGTTGAAGTCATACTATGAGAATTATCCAATACTAAAAACATTTCTATAGGTTTAGTAAGATTTTCTTGTTCCATAATATTCTTTAAAGTTAAAGTGATGGTTGCTTCTTTTTTGTTAGCATCAAATTCAGTAAGTTCTTTAGTAAATTTCCCCTTATCTTTTAAATTAATTTCACAAATGCTTTTATCAACTACGCTCATAGTTGTTTTACTAGCACTTACAGTAGCAGCAAAACTAGAACTACATAGTGAAAACAAAAATGTGAATATACAAAAAATACTTAAAATCTTTTTATTCATAAATTTCAATCTCCTTTGTTTTAAACTACATATTTATTATACAATAAAAATAAGGGAAATTCAACAAATCCATACAATAAAAAGAAAATAATGGTTACTGGATAATGGTTTTTAATAGAAAAATCGTTCAAATCTGCCAGTCTGTAATATTAATGTAAATTTGTTAAGTGATAATAAATCAAGTGTAAGTATATAGACACCGTTGAAAATATGCAAGAAAAAATAAATGTCGGAAAAAGACGATAGAAATTAAAGAAAAGTATTGAAAATAAAAAAATGTTATGATATCCTTAAGGAAGAATGTACAAGAATCTTACTTTATTTTTTTGTAAGATAAAAATCTGACCTCTGCACATTGAAAATTAAATAGAGTAAACCTGAAAGATATATAGTCTGAAGCTATAAAATGAGTAAATGTGCATAAAAAAGAAAAAGATTGTACATACTAAATACAAGACAGAAAAAAGCAGAATAAAAATACTGAAGAAAGAGAGGAAGATAGCCTTGAATAAAAAAGAGAATAAAATAAGTAAAGAGATAAAAATAAATAAAAAATTAGCAAGAAGAGATTACTCAAATCAAACAGGTATTACTCTAATAGCACTAGTAGTAACTATAGTAGTATTGCTGATTTTGGCAGGAGTAAGTATAAATGCTCTATTTGGAGATAGTGGAATAATAAATAAAGCCAAAGATGCCCAAAACAAAATGAACCAAGCAGCAGAAAATGACCAAAAAGGAATAAATGAATTAAGTAATTGGTTAGATAGCAAAATAAATGGAAACTCAGGAGGTAACACAACAGGTGGAAATACAACAGGTGGGGGTGACACTCCAACAGAAAAGCCATTAATAACAGATTCAAGTTTAACATCAAATGATAGAACAACAAGTGAGAGCACAACAGTAATAGCAAAAGATAAAAAAGGTAATCAAGTAGTGGTACCAGGAGGATTTAAGATTTCATCAGCTTCAGGAGAAAGTGTACAACAAGGAATAGTAATAGAAGATAAAGATGGAAATCAATTTGTATGGGTGCCAGTAAGTAATAAAAATGGAGATGGAAGTAATAAAATAGTAAAAGATGACGGAAGCGAAGTAGAAATAACATTAGGAAGATATACATTTGCAACAAGCAGCCCGGGAACACCAGCAATAAAGCAAAAAGGCTCAGAATATGACCAAACTACCTTAGCACAAGCAACGGCAGGTACATTAAACACAAAATATGGAGTTGCAAAATCTACTTATTACTTTTATGAATTAAACGGTTCAAGACCAGGAAAGGAAAAGAGTGATTTAACAGGAACAAATACAACAGCTAAAAATTTGAAAGAGTTTATAGAAAAAACAGAAACAAATAAAGGATTTTATATAGCTCGATATGAAGCAAGTTATGGAAGTGGATATAATAGCTCTGGAACAGATACAGCAACAAAGTTTGCTAATGCAAAACCATTATCAAAAGTATCAACAGCCAATAGTACTAGTAGTATGAATTATAAAGAAGGAACACTATGGAATTTTATAACACAACCACAAGCAGCACTAGTAAGTCAAAATATGTATAAAAATGATAGTTATGTAGAAAGTGATTTAATAAATAGTTATGCATGGGATACAGCAATAGTATATATACAAGCAATGGGAAACAGTAACTATGCAAATCAAACAGATGGAAATGGAACACTAAAAAACACAGGTTCAACAGAAGACGAAAAATGTAAAATATTTGATATGGCAGGAAATTTATATGAATTGACCACAGAATACAGCACTAACACGCTTAGCAGTAGTGCTTACCCTTGTACTTTTAGAGGAGGCTACTACGACTATTCCAGCTTCTGCACGAGTAGTCGTATCTGCAGCACTGCGACTGACAGTAGCTACAGCATTTCCTTTAGGCCCCTACTTTATGTAAAGTAGTACTGACCACTGGTTCAATGAACCAGAAAGAATGAATTAAATACGATGTTAGCACTAATGTGCTTAACAC
>ENA-OOSV01000508-OOSV01000508.1-human-gut-metagenome-genome-assembly--contig:-NODE-508-length-18350-cov-3.200273_pt1 | contig 18350 bp, 16 predicted proteins | sample MGYA00241179_ERZ501216 | MGnify/ENA primary metagenome ERZ501216 (study PRJEB25962, sample SAMEA2042498) | human gut metagenome | biome: human gut; feature: human-associated habitat; material: faeces...
AAGCCGTAGTTCCCCCTCTCGACCTGCCATCGGGCAGTTTCGATTACGTCATCTCCTTTCAGGTGATCGAACACATCAAACACGACATGGAACTGGTGCGGGAAGTGCACCGCGTACTGCGTCCGGGCGGCAAGTTCATCCTGACCACCCCCAATATCCGTATGTCGCTGACACGCAACCCCTGGCACGTCAGGGAATACAATCCCGACCAACTCCGCAACCTGCTCGGCAGCGCCTTTGCGTCGGTGGAGGCCCTCGGTGTTTTCGGCAACGAACGGATCATGGAATACTACGAAAAAAACCGCCAAGGCGTTCGGCGCATCACCCGTTTCGACGTGCTCGACCTACAACACCGGCTGCCCCGGTGGATGCTGCAACTCCCCTACGACCTGCTCAACCGCCTCAACCGCCGACGCCTACTCCGGGACAACGACTCCCTGACCCGTTCGATCACCATGGAAGACTACCGCATCGGACCGGTAGCGGACGACTGCTTCGACCTGTTCTATATCGCGGAAAAGCAACACAAATAAATGATTCCGGCCGGATCGACATCCGCCGGCAATCCGGAAAAAACCATTATAAGCAGCAGCCGGAATCCTCATCCATTTTAAGTTCATTTTACCCGATCCAATCTTAAATCGTTAATTCTCCACGTATCGAACACCAACTCCAATAATATTTTTTGCCTCGCCTCAACAGACGACTTGTTCCAACCGGTAAAATTGTATTGGAAATCATTTTTGAATCGATTCAAGGCTGTATTTACTCCGATATAAAATTTACTATCGAGTAATTTCGTCAGACAAACAGACGATTTGCCATACTCCGACTGCTTGTCATAAAACCATTGATCTGTCGATAAATCATTATAATTATTCACGGCCTGATTAATCATGCTTTCGATCAACGTGACATTACCCAATCGATACACATAGGAGTAATACTCCTCCTCGGACAAAAACTCCAGTGGAATACTTCCATTTTTCGGTGATTGAGGTAAAATATGTTCTATTTGCAAATCATTATAAAATTGATGTCCACAGACCGGGCTGTGCAATTTTTCCAACACCGTATTTTCTATCTTCCCCAATACATAGCGCAACCGATACAAGGGATTATAAACCCCATGACTCAAAGTTATGAATTCGGCTTTAAATACCCCTACCTTATCCAGCAAATAAGGTAACATCGTTTTCTCTATCACGCAGGCAATTTCATCTATCGTCGTAAGATTACGTAATTTCTCCGCCCATTGGACAAACAAGGATTCATTCGTCTTGGCTTGGATCCTGAGGGTCGAGCTGAAAAAGAAAAAACTCTCTATTTGTTTGGCCAAATATTCGATTGCCGGCACATCCGCATTGCTTCCCAAAGACAATAACAGGATCAAATGCTGTCTGGATTTGTATTTATTAATAAAGCCTATATTTGTCACGTGAGGATACAAGCACCCATCCCGCTGTAATTCAGTGGCATTTACAAGTTCTGAATACCGTTTGGACATACAGCGTATCTCCTTTGCAAAGTCTACCGGATGCTTTTCATATTGCGTAGCCTGTTTCCCTTCAGAAGATATAATCCATTTATAAATATCATCTTCTCGCAAGATACCATTATAATATCGGGCACTCAGAAAATATCGCAAAAATCGTAGGGGTTTTTGATCTTCAGAACATTCCTGAAGATTTTGAATAATCTCCCTCCATATATCTTTTATCTTGGCAAAATCCGACTCTTTGGTATTACTAAACAGCAAATTTTTGACCAAATCCATAGCATTCAATCCCGCCCCTCGCTGATTGATCGTCTCGAAAATTTTCAATGCACTACTCAAATCTTGAGATTCGATTACAACGAGTTCTATCTTTGTCAAGCAATATTTCGCAAAATCTATCAACTCATCAATCCCGGCATATAATTGAAAGTGTCGAAGTATTTTCGTATAGGCATCCTGCATTCGCTCTATAGATGGGGATCGCACTCCATTGTAAGGTTGCTCCTGTATCAAGGCTGTCAAATAATCATGACTCTCTTCATACTGCAATTCTAAGCGTACACGGGTCTCTCCCGATTCAATATCAAAGTTATAAAGTAGATTTTCTATAATCTGTAAATAATTTTTCTGAGCGCTGTTCAATGTCTCCTTTTTTAATAAATCTCGGAAAACACACAAAGACAACATAATAGTTGTCAAACGCTGTTGTCCGTCCACGACATCGAAACATCTATCATTATTGACAATGATGATAGATCCTAAAAAATAATTACGCTGCTCTTTTGCATCGGGACTATATTCATTTTCAATATCGATCAAAAACTGCTCGACCTCGTCATCGGGTTTCCAAACATATTCTCGTTGATAATCAGGCACTAAAAAGAAATAATCCTTCAATTTAGATATAGACTGAACTTTAGCATCGATTTTCATATCTTATGATATAGTTTTTGTAAATTACGTTATACAATTAGATATTATCATCAAACGAATTTTTCAAAAAACGTCTGGGTGCGAATATTCTACAAATGTAGGTCCCATAATTTTCTACTTCGCTTCGTGAAAAGCAATACAAACAATACAAATTTAAATAAAAAATTGGAAAACAATCGTCAATTTGAATCCGGTACGATCTAATTCCATACAAAAAAGCAGCCCTCTCGGACTGCTTCAGGTTAGTATAACAACCCGATTTGCGAACAATTAATATTCTTCCTCGTTGAAGAGAAAATCATCCTTCGAAGGATAATCCGGCCAAATATCCTCGATCGATTCGTAAATATCTCCCTCGTCTTCGATCTCCTGCAAATTCTCGAGCACTTCCAACGGCAGGCCCGAGCGAACGGCATAGTCGATCAATTCATCTTTGGTTGCCGGCCAGGGAGCATCCTCCAGTTTCGATGCCAACTCAAGTGTCCAATACATAACTGCAATAATTTAAATCATTAACTCACAAGACAATAAGTCCAGGCTGACATACAGCTTCCTTATTATTAGGTTGCGAATATATAAAATCCTGCGAGAAATACAAATCAAAAGAATAAAAATTTCTTCTGCCATTTTTTTTGAACAAACATAGCGATAGGAAACGATCCGCACATTCCGGCCTCGACCGAAAGAGCGGTTTCGCAAAGACCGACAATGTTCGGCGGATCCGCAACCGCACACGATTATTTCCGAATCGCATCGAAAGCGGCCATGTATCGACAGCCCCTGTCCGCATCACGAATTCAGGAATTCGACTGCCGTTATCCGCACACCGCCACTGCCTCCGCCGGATCGTTTCCGACGCGTCTTTCTCAACGGCATTTCAAACGCATCGGCCGAGTCGGGTCCTTACGGCACACGAAAAAAAAAACTCCTCGGCAGATCGTACGAAATTCCGAAAAAAACCGATAAAATCCCGTCACGGAATCCACAGGGTTTCCTCCACGCTGAAATATTCGGTCAGCGTGCGGCCCAGCAGATAGAAATAGTCCGACAGCCGGTTGAGGTACATCAGTACCTCCGGTGCGACGCCATACTTCGCATCGGCCCGAAGCGCCGCCCGTTCTGCTCGACGGCAAACCGTGCGGCAGACATGACACAGCGAAACGACACGATGTCCGCCCGGAATAGTGAACTTGGTAATCGGCTTCACGGAAGCCTGCATACGGTCGATCGCCTCTTCGAGAAACTTCACAGCCTCGGCGTCGATTCCTTTCACCTTGTCCGCTCCGCCTTCGCCCACAGCCAGCGTAGCAGCAACAGTCATCAACTGGGAGGCAATGCGTGCGAGCTCCCAAACACGGGGCTCCAACCCCACATCTCCCCGCAAATGGTCCGTAAGCAGGGCAACGAAAGCGGTCAATTCGTCCACCGAGCCGTAGGCCTCCACCCGTTCGTCGGTCTTGAACACCCGTTCCCCCCCGACCAGCGAAGTGGTTCCCTGGTCGCCTGTTTTCGTATATATCTTCATAACTTGAAATGTTGTTTCGGCAAATGATTGTTGAATACCAGCAAATAGCCCCGGTTATCGACCGTCGTCGAACGATGCTCCCGAACGATCCGACGACACGCTTCGCCGCGTGCGCTACCGTGATAGGGATTCATCACACAGAGCGTCGCTCCTGTCCGGGCAGCCCGAGCCGCAGCAGCAGGCAAATCCTCCGCCGGAAAATTCCGGGTCAGGATCACCATGTCGTACGGACCCGCACAATTCAGGCCAAAAGTCGAATTTTTCGCCTCGTTTTCCCTCCCCGGCGTAACCTGCAAACAACCTCTGCCCTCGTCGATCACAAACGTCGAATTGCCTTTTTCAAACTCTGCATCCGGCAAAGTCCGAACAGGTTCGGCTTTGCCTTCACATATCGCAAACGTCCGGTAGCCGCAATAGAGAAAGGCGTTCTGCAACTGCACCGCCCGCCGGTGAAAGATTCCGACCCGACGCAGGGCATCGTAAAGGCAGTGCTCTCCGTCGCGCAGTCTATGAAACATAAACGCTTCGCGCACAAGTCCGTAAACGAATGGCGAGTGCACGCCGTGCCCCCGGAAATGACGGGCCCGGGAGAGCCGGTCGGTCAGCCGGGAAATACCGCGAAGGCGGCGGCGTAGATTGCGTCCGGTCCGTTTCACTGTTTGAGCATACCGGCCAGACGACCGGTCGAAAAAGCGATCTGTAAATTATACCCGCCGGTGTTGGCATCCAGATCGAGCACCTCGCCGGCGAAATAGAGTCCTTTGACCTTGAGCGATTCCATCGTATAGCGGTTCACATCCTCGCAGCTCACGCCGCCCGCAGTAACGACGGCATATTCGAAAGGCGCATAGTCCGAAATCGGAAAAACCATCCCCTTGAGGAGCTTAACCAACCGTTCGATCTGCTCGGGCGTAATCTTGCGGATATAATTTTTAGAATGGGCGCCGACCTCTTCAGAAAGAGGAATGACCAGCGCCTTCGGAACGAGCTTGCGGAGCAGTTCGGAGAAGAACTCCTCGGGCCCCATCTCCGCCATCTCACGGGCGATGCGCTCGCGCAACATCTCCTCGGTCAGCCCCGGTTTCAGATCGACCATCAGTCCGACACCCTTGCCGTCGATCAGGGCGTCCACCGCATCCCGGCTCATGCGGAGCGCCACAGCGCCTTCGATGCCGCGCTCGGAGAAACCCAGCTCGCCGAACTCTTCGCGCACGGCTTCACCGTCGATGCAGAGCGTCGCACGGACATTCCGGAGCAACAGTCCGTTCATATTTTTGATCCAGAGACAGGACGACACCAGCGGCGTAAGCGACGACCGCATGCCCCGTATCGGCCGCAAAGACGTAGCCGTCGCCGGTCGAACCCGTGGCGGGATAGGAAACGCCGCCCGTGGCGACGATAACGCGCGGACACTCCTCCTTGCGCTCGAATCCCCGTTTATTGCGGTACCGCACGCCGAAAACCCGACCGTTGAGCGTCATTATTTCGGTTACACGAGTATCATAAACGATCTTCACGCCGTTGTCCACGCAATATTCCAGCAGTGCGTTGGCAATATCCCAGGCCTTGCCGCTTCGAGGAAACACCCGCTCGCCGCGTTCGACATCGAGCTTCACGCCCAGCCGCTCGAAGAATCTGATCGTAGCCTTGTTGTTGAACTCGGCGAAAGCGGTCGAAAAAAACTCGGCATTGGTACGCACCTGTCCGGCGAACTCCTCAGGCGGCCGGGCGTTGGTCACGTTGCAACGGCCTTTGCCCGTAATACGCACCTTGCGGCCCGATTTCTCCATCTTTTCCAGCAGCAGAACCCTGTGTCCGTTCCGTGCGGCAGTCCCCGCAGCCATCATACCCGCAGCGCCCGCACCGACGACGATCACATCGTAAGGCAGGCGAACGGCAGCCCCTTCTTTCTGACTTATCTCTTCCATAGGGTACAAAGATAGTGAAAGCCGGGAGAAAACGGGAACTTGTTCGCAGTTTTCTGAAGCGCATCCTATCTATAACTATGTCAAAAATACGAATAAGCCGGGCGCAAAAGCAAATTTATTTGCATTTTGCCGAAGCGAACAAGGCAAAGATTCAGGATAAACCGAAAGCGAAGACAAATTCATTCGCACTTTGCCGGGGCGAAAGGTCCGCGGACATGGATAGCAAACAATCCCGAATTCCGGTCTGCGGCGGGAAAAACCGGCACGACAACGAATCGGCCCGGCAGCTCCTGCCGAAAGAGCGGACACAAGATTATTTATGCCCCAGAAGCGCAAAAAGGTTGCGGCAAGCGCTTTTTTTCCTACCTTTGTCCGGTAATTTTCGTATCGGGGCGAACCGCGCCCGGTAAAACGCGACTTCGTTTTACAAGCAGCCCGCACGCCTCCCGGCACGAAGCAAACCGGACAAACGGCAGATACTCCCGTTTGCCGCAAAGTTCTGAAAATATATGTTAAGTAGAAGACAGCTTAGAATCAAGGCGATAAAGGCCCTGTATGCGCATCTCAAATCCGACTCGGACAATATGATCGCGTCGGAAAAGAACATGATGAATTCGATCGACAAGACCTATGACCTTTATTTCCAGATGATGACCCTTCCGGTCGAACTGGCGCATTATGCCCAGCAACGTCAGGAGCTGGCCAAACAGAAAAAGCTGCCGACCTACGAAGACCTCCACCCCAACACCCGCTTCATCGACAACGCCGTGATCCGTATGATCGCCGACAGCGACACGGTGAATGACCGAATGGCAGCCCGCAAACTCGGCTGGAGCAAATATCCCGAACTCATCCGCACACTTTACAACCAACTCGCGGCGACGGACTATTTCCAGGCTTACATGAGCGCTCCGGAAAGTTCGTTCAAAGCCGACGCAGCGCTTCTGGCGACCTTCTTCGAAAAGGAGTTGCAGGAGTGTCCCATGCTGGACGACGTACTGGAAGAGCAGTCGATCCTCTGGAGCGACGACCTGGGATTCGTACTGACGCTCGTGATCCGCACGATCTCCAACATGCGCCAATCCCACGCGGATGTGAAGATGCTGCCCGAATTCAAAAGCGACGAGGACGCAGAATTCGTCAAAACGCTGTTCGAAAAGACGCTTATCAACTACAACGAGCGGCTGGAATACATCGAAAAATTCACGCGCAACTGGGACGTGGAGCGTATCGTCTTCATGGACAACCTGATTATGGCCACGGCGATCACCGAACTGGTTTCCTTCCCTTCGATTCCGGTGAAAGTGACCCTCGACGAATACATCGACATCGCCAAGTTCTACTCTACGCCCGGCAGCAGCACCTTTATCAACGGCGTACTGGATAAAATCGTGGAGGCGCTGACCGAAGAGGGAAAACTCAAAAAAACCGGACGGGGACTGATATGATGCGGCACATTTTCTGCATATTGCTCATAACCCTCGTCATCGGCTGTCAATCCCGCCGGACGAGCAGCGTCCAGAGCGGGCCGACGCTCGAAATATCGGATGAAACGCTCACCGAAGGTACTTCGGACACGATCCGTTTCGGACGGCTCCACTCCGGCGAAACAGGCATCAAACGGTTCCGGCTGCAAAATACTTCGTCCCGGACATGGGTGGTGGCCCGCTACGAGGTTTCGTGCGAATGTGTCACCCCGGAATTCGACCGACGGCCCCTGAAGCCGGGCGAGGAAATCCCGTTCAGCGTCCGGTTCGACTCGCGGGGCGAGCACGGCTGGCAGATGAAACTGTTGAAACTCTATGCGTCGGGATCGGAGGAGCCGTTACGGATTTACGTCGAAGCCGATGTCGATTAAGAAATTGTTAATTCGCAGGAAAGAAGCGCCGAACGGCTGCGACTCCCGCAAATTTCGACTATATTTACCGGAAAATCCAACGGAGGCAGCCGAAATCCGGATTGCCCGATATATTCGAAGGCATCTCCGGCAGGTGCGAATCTCGATCGGAAAGCACCGGTTCGGGAAAAACGGCCGCCAGCATTCGAATAATTTGGTGCGATACCCGGCTTTCACTATATTTGTACCGATCATAAAGAAAAACCAAATATCAAATCAATAGAAAACTATGATTAACTTACTTCAAGCGACAGCACCTGCACCGCAGGCTGGCGGCGGCTATTCGCTCTTCATCATGCTCGGCCTGATGATTCTGGTTCTGTATTTCTTCATGTGGCGCCCCGAATCGAAGCGACGCAAGCAGATGGCTCAATTCCGGGCCGGCCTTAAGAAAGGCGACAAGATCATCACGGCCGGCGGTATTTACGGCGTAGTGAAAGAGATCAAGGAGACGACCCTCCTGATCGAAGTGGACGGCAACGTCACGCTCCGCATCGACAAAAACATGGTCGTCGCCGACACGAGCGACCTGCAGCAGCAACAGCAGAAATAAAAAAGTACTGAGACAAGAGAACTCCCCTTCCCGTGATCGGGAAGGGGAGTTTTACATACGATTATCCGGTCGTCGCCCGAAATAAATAGCAAAACCAAACCGGCCGGCCAGAATCAAAAAACCGAAAATAAGAGGCTCAAGAGAAGAGGGACGGATTCGAATACGCAAAAGCCATGGATTCCCGGTACGCACGGAAACACACACGCCGACACATCGGACGCTGAAAATATCCATTTATTCGTATATTTGCGTACGAAATTCTTTCGAAATGGCAAAGAAATTCACTTATAAGACACAAGGTACCTGTTCGAAATCCATCGAAATCGAATTGGAGGGAGATATCGTCAAAAGCGTCCGCTTCGAAGGCGGGTGTCACGGGAATACCCAGGGAATAGGTCTGCTGACGCGCGGGATGCAGGCTGCCGACGTGATCGCACGTCTCGAAGGCATCGATTGCAAAGGCCGGGGAACATCCTGTCCCGACCAGCTGGCAAAGGCGTTGCGTCAGGCCCTCGGCCAATAACGGCTGCGACGAAACCCGAAAACGGTCCGGTTCTCCAAAATCCGGGGAAACAAAGGAAAAACAAAAGCAGCTATACCGTCAGTCGCATCGCTCCCGGAAATGGCGCTGCCGATGTCTGTCGGTCGCCCGGCCCGATTGTGGTAACGGGCGATTAAATGAAAAGGAAAGTGCTGCCCACCCCGGCAGAGGCAAAAACAGAAACCTTTTCGGAAAAATACGATGGTCCGACGGCACGCCCAACAACGTCTTTCGAAAGCGGCAACCCGATGAGAAAAGGATGCGCCAACAAAAACAAAGACGATTATATACTTTATTATCAAGCGTTTGAAACATCGGATCCGACGCGCCTATTCGCCGCTTGTGCCATGCACGAAAACAAAAAGGCCGGGTTTTGAAATCCGGCCTTTCCCGTCGCAGCGACTTCGGCTACGAACGACAGTGTTGAACTACCTGGACTCGAACCAGGAACGACAGAACCAAAATCTGCTGTGTTACCATTACACCATAGTTCAATCCGATGCTCGAAAGCAGGTACAAAGGTACGGCAAAGAATCGATATTTCAAAAAAAATCCTCCGCGAATGGCCGGGGCAGCAAAAAAAATTCCACGGAAAGAGGTAAGTTCGGGTCCAAATCACCGGACACCCTCACTACGGCACAGGGATTGCGGCGTTTCGATTCCATTGATAAAATCGATAATTCAATGCAGTAAGATATGATTATAACCATGATTCTGATTTTTGTGTTCGGGTACCTCTGCATCGCGCTCGAACACAAACTACGCATCGACAAGGCCGCGATCGCCCTGCTGATGTGCGGTGCGCTCTGGACGGTATTGAGTCTGCTGGGCAACGACGCCCAGATCGGCACGCAACTGATCGAGCAACTCGGCGATACGAGCGAAATCCTCTTCTTCCTGATCGGCGCCATGACCATCGTCGAACTGATCGACCGGCACGGAGGCTTCCACGTCATCACCGACCACATCAAAACCCGCAACAAACGCAAACTGCTCTGGTTGCTATCGATCATCACCTTCTTTATGTCCGCCGTGCTGGACAACATGACCACGACGATCATTATGATCATGCTGCTGCGGCGTATGATCAGCGGACAGAAAGAACGATGGATCTTCGCCAGCGTTATCGTCATCGCGGCCAACAGCGGCGGAGCCTTTTCGCCCATCGGCGACGTAACGACCATCATGCTCTGGATGCGGGGCAACGTCACCTCGGGCCTGCTCGTGGCCAAACTGTTCCTCCCGGCCCTGGTATCGGTAATCATTCCCACGGCCATCGCCTGCCGTTATATTCCCGACGAAAACGCGCATCCCGAAAAATTAGACACGGCGCCCAAGCTGCCGCCGTTCGTCGGCCCGCGCTTCAGCCACTTCGTTCTCGTCCTCGGTGTCGGCGGGCTGCTGTTCGTGCCCATATTCAAGGCTGTAACGGGACTGCCGCCCTACCTGGGCATGCTGATATCGTTGGGTGTGCTGTGGGTCTTCACGGAGCTCATCTATGACCACAAACAGAACATGGAGGAATCGATCAAAAACCGGGTGTCGAAAGTACTCAAACATATCGATATGCCCACGATCCTCTTCTTCCTGGGTATTCTGATGTCGGTCGCAGCATTGCAGAGCGCCGGTTTGCTGACCGACTTCGCCGACTTCCTGGACAAAAACGTACACGAAGTCTATACGATCGCCGGAATCACCGGTCTGCTGTCGGCCGTAATCGACAACGTGCCGCTGGTGGCTGCCTGTATGGGTATGTACCCCGTCGTCGATACGGCAGCCCTGGCCTCGAGCCTCGACCCGGTTTATATGCAGGCGTTCGTACAGGACGGTATCTTCTGGCACCTGCTGACTTTCTGCGCCGGCGTGGGCGGCAGCCTGCTGATTATCGGATCGGCCGCAGGAGTAGTGGCGATGGGACTGGAAAAGATCGAATTCGGCTGGTACCTGCGTAAAATCACGCTGCTGGCATTGGCCGGGTATTTCGCGGGCATGCTGGTTATTTTCCTCGAACATTTGCTGCTGGGCTAAAGAGCATAACAACAAAAAAAGGGCTGTCTAACAAGTTTCAGACAGCCCTTTTTTATTTGTACTGCTTATTCGAGAGCTTTTCCGAATACGCGATTCTAAAAGGATTAAAAAACTTGTTGGACAGCCTTTTTTACTTTTTCCTTCCGTTGCTTCCGGGACAAGATTCCGCATCAGCGAACTTTGGACATGAACTTCTCACGATCAACGACATAGCGGACGTGAACCCCCTCGCCGATCATCCCTTCGGCATCGCGGGCCCCGACATTGAAGGTGAGCTTACGCCCTTCGACTTCGGTCAGCACGGCGGATGCGACGATTTCGGCACCGACGCCCGAAGGCTTGATATGGGTCACGTTCATCTCGGCACCGACGGTCGTCGAACCTTCCGGCAAATGGTCAGCCACAGCCTTCATCGCCGCATTTTCCATCAGGGCCACCATAGCCGGCGTAGCGAATACCTGCAAGTCGCCCGATCCCATCGTTGCAGCCACGTTGCCGCCATCGACCGTTACCTTACTTTGTGCAGAAAGTCCTTTTTCCATCATAATACAACCGTTTTTTATTGCGTTAATAATTCAGAATCATTATCTTTGAACATAGCTTTAGATAGGAGGCGCCTCGGAAAACCGGGAACAAGTCCCGTTTTCGCTCGGCTTTCACTATCTTTGGCAGAAGATAGGATTCGGTTCGGCAATTTTCGAGAACAAGTTCTCACAATTGCCCTCACATTTCACTATCTTTGAATTGCGAAGAGGATTCGAAATCCGTCCGCTTCGGACAGAAGCGCCCTCTCCGCCCTTGTGTTTCATCCTGACAAAGGTACGAAAATTCCGGTTCCGATGAAAAAGTGGTTTTTCCTATCCCTGGTATTGCTGCTCTCCCTGCCCGGGCAGGCTTCGGCCCGACACGGACAGCCGGGCCGATGGCACACCTCTTTCGAAATCGGACCCGACGGCGACACGATCTCGGTCGTCCCCATAAAACCCGTCTTCGTATTCAGCAAAAAAGCTGACCTGCGCCGTTACCGCAAACTGGTCGAAGCGGTGAAGAAAGTCTATCCCGTAGCCCAAGCCGCCAAAGCACAAATGGTTCAAATGGAGGCGGAACTGCTCCGGCTCGAAACGAAAAAGGAACAGAAACAATACATCAAAGGCATCGCCGCAGCGATCAAAAAGGAGTACACGCCCGTGCTGAAACACATGACCCGTACCCAGGGCCGCGTGCTTCTGAAGCTGATTGACCGGGAAACGAAATACACGGCTTACGAAATCCTCCGGGAGTTCCGGGGCGGCTTCGTCGCGGGATTCTGGCAAAGCGTATCGCGTATCTTCGGACAGAATCTCAAGTCGGAATACGACCGAGAAGGGGACGACAAGGTACTCGAACAGATCGTTCTCTATTACGAAGCGGGGCTGCTGTAAACCGCATCCGCCCGCCGTTCACAGACAATCGCCCCTGTTTTCCGTCCGTCTGCAACCTCCGCAGCCACCGACGGCACGATCGAATGCCATCCACCCTCCCATTCGACAGACGAAAATACCCATACGGGCACGATCTCCGGACCACTCCGTCAAAATACAAATATATTTGTATTTCTGTTCGGCATTTTCATAATCTTTGGCTTCGCCTCAAACGCTTCGATCCGACAAAGTGCAGATAAACTTGCTTCCGCACCCGGCTTTTTTCTAATCTTTAACGTCGTTCAAGCATTCCGCCTCAGCAAAATACAAATAAAATTTGCTTTTGCACGCAGTTTATTCGTATCTTTGACTTCGTCTTAGATACTCCGCCTCGGCAAAATGCAAATAAAATTTGCTTTTGCGCTCGGCTTATTCGTATCTTTGCACCGATCGGACAAAACTGCCCGACTTACTTAACCAATTATCGTTCAAATTCTTTATCGTATGAAAAAACTGTTCATTTTCTCGGCTCTCATCACCCTGGCGCTGGGGGGGGGAGTTGCAGCGACAGCGAAACAGATGAGTTTCAGAACATTCTGATTCCTCAGGATAACTTATCGGCCTCGATTTCGGCCGATGCGTTGTCCCATACCATCGGTTTCGAGACGACCCAGAGCTGGACGGCATCCGTACGTGAAACCTCGCGTGCCGAAAGCTGGATCTCCATCAACCCCACTTCGGGCGACGCCGGCAAGCACACGATTACCGTCACGCTCACTGAAAACGAAACGACCGAATCCCGCCAGGCGGTCGTCATCATCTCCTGCGGCGGAGAATCCGCGAATATCTCCATCACCCAGCGGGGCGTGGGACAAGACGAACCGGAAGATCCGGACAACCCGAATAACCCCGACAATCCTCAAAAGCCCGAACATCCCGACGTAGCACCCGAAGACCGGCTGACCTGGGTAGAAACGACCTACACCGAGGTTTACAGCGACGGTTCCAGCACCGACAAGAGCTACATGCTCTTCGAATACGATGCCGAAGGTCTTCTGACCGGTTACGACCAATACGATTACGATTCGGAACAGACCGACAAAATCAATGCCTCCTATGAAAGGACGCTCAAACGAAGCGAAGGGAAAATCACAGACGAAGAGAAATGGTTCGAAATCGACGGCAGCAGTTACGAAGGAATGCCCCTTCCCAACTCGGGCGAATACACCAAGGAATACCGCTTGAATACAAGCGGTTTGGTAAGTAGCTACACCGACCCGGACGGCGCCAGCCAGACTTTCACCTACAACGCCGACGGCACGCTGGCTCGCTTGGAATACCGCAACCCTTCCTATCCCGATGAGAACTCGACCTCGACGCTTACCTGGCAGGACGGAAACATCGTTTCCATTTCGACCATCGACGGACGGGATAACGAAACAACGACGTTCTCCTACACCGAACACCTCAACCCCTGGAACGGCATCGACATAGGCGCCTTCATGATCGGCGATGCAGAGGAGTCCGCCATGCTGCTCGGCATCAGCGGTACGACCGTTAAGAACCTGCCCGCCAGCTGTCAAGACGGCAACAGCACTACGACCTACACCTACACGTTCGACGCCGAAGGCCGCGTCAGCACGATCGTGACCGAAGTGAATTGGCAGGACGGCGGCGGCAGCGGCAGCGAGCGCACGGAATATACGCTCCACTACGGTCCCCAAACCGTTTCGAAACCCGATTACATCCCCTACCTGACCAAACAGGAAGTCGTGGACGAAGGAACGCTTCCCTATACATTCTCGGAAGACAATCCGGACGAAAAATGGTACGGTGTAAACGCCTACACCTCCTATGCCAAGATCCGCAGCACGATGTCCGACGGCAGAACCAGCGAAAAAACCGAATATCGGCAGATCAACATCAATCCCTCGACTCAGGAAGGTCCTGTATTAGGCTACCTTTACATCACGCAGGACGAAGCGGACAACTTCCGACTCGTTTCGACCTCTTTCAACGAGATTCCGCTGGGTGAAAACGAGATAACCCCCCACCGTTTCGTCTATACGCTGGAATATAACTGCTTCACGGTCAATCTGGAATTCGACGTGTTCTATCCTTCCTGCACAGTCTTCGATCCTGCGACCGGTGAACAGAAAACCCACTGGATGCCGATGCTTCCGCTCGACAAGAACTGTTTCACGGTATCCGAACCGGAACTGCGGTATATGGGTGAAAATACGGACGAAAACGGCCCTATGAGCGAATACTACTACCGACAGGAGTATCTTTTCCAGGTCAATCGGGATGTGGAGCCTACGGAATACGACTACCAGTTGTTGAGCCGTCATATGTACGTCGCACACTATTAAACCGAAAACACGGGGCACAGCCCCATCAGACAACCCCTCCGAGAACTCGGAGGGGTTGTGTCTTTGTCGCCGACACCGAGGAAAATCAGCACCTCCGTTGCGATTCTGCGAATAGTTTTATATATTTGCAAGCGAAAAATCCGGAGCGGACCTGCAACGGCCGAACAGGGAGAACGATTTGCCCGACACCGCTTTAGCTTTGTCCGGACTGAAAAAACCGACTGCAACGACGGCTCCGCAAAACGAAAAATGCTCCAGCGTCGGGCGGCACCGTTTCCCGGCATACGATAACGAACCGAAACTATGTTTGAAAACTTAACCGATAAACTCGAACGGTCCTTCAAGCTGATCAAGGGCGAAGGCCGCATCACCGAAATCAACGTCGCCGAAACCCTCAAGGAGATCCGCCGGGCGCTGATCGACGCCGACGTCAATTACAAGGTAGCCAAATCCTTCACCGACGAGGTGAAGCAGAAGGCCCTGGGACAAGACGTGCTCAAGTCCGTCAAGCCGGGACAGATGATTACCAAGATCGTCCGCGACGAGTTGGCACAACTCATGGGCGGCACGGCGACCGACATCAAGCTGGAGGGCACGCCTGCGGTCATCCTGATCGCCGGTCTGCAAGGCTCCGGTAAGACTACCTTCTCGGGCAAGCTGGCGGCGATGCTCAAGAGCAAGAAGGGGCGCCAGGTGCTGCTCGTGGCGGGCGACGTCTATCGTCCTGCGGCCATCGACCAGCTCAAGGTGCTGGGCGGACAGATCGGAGTCGAAGTCTATACCGAAGAGGGGAATAAAAATCCGGTGCAGATCGCCGAAAATGCCATCAAATACGCCCGTCAGCACGGTTTCAACGTCGTGATCGTCGATACGGCGGGCCGTCTGGCCGTCGATGAGGCGATGATGCAGGAGATCACGGCGATCAAACAGGCCGTGAAACCGGGCGAAACGCTCTTCGTGGTCGATTCGATGACGGGTCAGGATGCCGTGAATACGGCCCGCGAGTTCAACCAGCGGCTGGATTTCGACGGCGTAGTGCTTACCAAACTCGACGGCGATACGCGCGGCGGTGCGGCGATCTCGATTCGTGCGGTGGTGAACAAACCGCTGAAGTTCATCTCCAGCGGCGAGAAGATGGATGCCATCCAGGTATTCCATCCGGAACGTATGGCCGACCGTATTCTGGGCATGGGCGACGTGGTATCGCTCGTGGAACGCGCCCAGGAGCAGTACGACGAAGAGGAGGCCCGCCGCCTGAAGAAGAAGATCGTCAAGAACCAGTTCAACTTCAACGATTTCATGGGACAGATCGCCCAGATCAAGAAGATGGGCAACCTCAAGGACCTGGCCTCGATGATCCCCGGTATGGGCAAGGCTCTCAAAAATGTCGAGATCTCGGACGACGTATTCAAGCAGACCGAAGCGATCATCAACTCGATGACTCCCCTCGAACGCGAGAAACCCGAAATCATCGACGCCAAGCGCCGCGAAAGGCTCGCCAAAGGCAGCGGTACGACGATGGCCGAGGTGAACAAACTGATGAAGCAGTTCAAAGACACGCGCAAGATGATGAAGGCCGTCGCCGGAGGCAATATGAAAATACCCAAATTACCCGGACGCGGCTTCCGCAGATAAGCGGAATGAATACCTCGCCAACTACTTTACCCCTTCGGTTCGGGTTCCGAACCAAAGGGGTTTTCCTTATGACATCTATCATATAATCGACCCGCTTCCGGGCAAATCCGGCATCCTCTGCAACCACGCACCGGCAGCGGAAAGGCGATTCACACATACTCTCCGAAATCGGTGTCAGCTCATAATTGGGCAAGCAGAATGCAGGACAAATCCGAAAAGGCTTCGCCCGTAAACACGAAGAACGGATTCGTCCGGAACACCTTGCAGACGAGTACAAGAAAAATATACAGAAATAGGAAAAAACCGGAGAGGAAAACACAACGCGAAGGACCGAAGAAAACGCGTTTTTTCCGGCCCGATCTTCCAATCCGTCCGATAACGGGCTTTTTCCGGAAAAACAGCGGTGTCGAAAAGAGCCGCAACCTCCCTCGGCCCCCCTTATCCGAAAAACGCCACCGACCGACACCTTCTGAACATAGAAAGATGACGCTTCATTTGGCAGGGGGTATTTTTTTCGCTATCTTTGTAAAAGATAGGAGGCGGTTCGGCAATCTTAGCGTGCAAATCCGTGCGATTGCTCTCGGCTTTCACTATTTTTGGAGCAGGCAGCATGGCGGCCCGGCATGAAAAACAAGTTCGTTCGTTTTATGCGGTCCTCGCTTTCACTGCCTTTTCGTGAGAATCAGACAACAGACATCCTATGCACAAGGCCGGTTTCGTCAATATCATCGGAAATCCCAACGTCGGCAAATCGACGTTGATGAACGCACTCGTAGGCGAACGCCTCTCGATCATCACCTCCAAAGCCCAGACCACGCGCCACCGCATTCTGGGAGTGGTCAGCGGCGAAGATTTCCAGATCGTCTTCTCGGATACGCCGGGCATCCTGAAACCCAGCTACAAACTCCAGGAATCGATGATGAAATTCGTCACCGGCGCCGTGAACGATGCGGACGTAATCCTCTACGTCACCGACACGGTGGAACAGAGCGACCGTTCGAACGACATCCTCGAAAAGATCCGCCAAAGCGATATTCCCACCCTCGCGGTAATCAACAAGATCGACCTCACGACGCCCGAAAAGCTCGAAGAGCTCGTCGATAAATGGCAGGCGCTGCTGCCGGCCGCCACGATCGTCCCGGTATCGGCACGCGAGAATTTCAACATCAAGGGACTTTTCGACCTGATTCTGGAACGGCTGCCCGAGGGAGAAGCCTTCTACTCCAAAGATACGCTCACGGACAAAACGCTGCGATTCTTCGCCTCGGAAATAATCCGCGAAAAGATCCTGCGCAACTACGACAAGGAGATCCCCTACTGTTGCGAAATCGCGATCGAAGCCTACAAGGAGGAACCGACGATCGACCGCATTTCGGCGGTCATCTATGTCGCACGCGACTCCCAGAAGGGTATCCTGATCGGGCACAAGGGCGAGAAACTCAAAAAAGTCGGACAGCAGGCCCGCGAGGACATGGAGCAATTCCTCGGCAAGAAGGTCTTCCTGCAGTTGTACGTCAAAGTAAACGAGAACTGGCGCGATAACGAACGGCAACTCAAGCGCTTCGGGTACGAACAAGAATAATCACAACCAAATCGGGGTGTCGTGGCATTGCGCAAATTTATCCTGAAAATCATCCTATTGGGGACGCTGCTGAGCAACGCCGCCACTGCCGACGCCCAATACAACAAAGACTATTTCTACTGGGCCAGCCGCCGTTGCCTGATGAACCGCGAATATCAGGAGGCGATTCGTGTGCTCAACATCCTGTTGCGGGCCGATCCGGACGCCGCAGAGGGCTATTTCCTGCGGGGCGTAGCCAAATTCAACCTCGACGACCTGCTGGGCGCCGAACGGGATTTCACCCTGATGGCGATGCACGATTTCGGATTACCGATATAAAAAGAATCGGACGGTTCGATGACCTGGGCATCGGTAGTAGCCACAGACAGGATAGCAGAAGGAAAGATGTTTCCTCCCAAATCATCCGTTATTTCAAAACCGGAACTGAAAGAGGCATATTTATAGATGGACATTCCTGT
>ENA-OOSV01000550-OOSV01000550.1-human-gut-metagenome-genome-assembly--contig:-NODE-550-length-17629-cov-2.544270_pt1 | contig 17629 bp, 10 predicted proteins | sample MGYA00241179_ERZ501216 | MGnify/ENA primary metagenome ERZ501216 (study PRJEB25962, sample SAMEA2042498) | human gut metagenome | biome: human gut; feature: human-associated habitat; material: faeces...
CAGCCGTAACTTCCATCGCTGGGCACGCCTGCACAAACTGGCGCACGGCACTACCCCCCGCAAGATTCTTTTGAATAGTTGGGAAGGCGTGTACTTTGACATCAACCAGCAAGGTATGGACCAAATGATGGCGGACATTGCCTCCATGGGTGGCGAGTTGTTCGTGATGGACGATGGCTGGTTTGGCGACAAGTATCCCCGTAAGAACGACAGCTCATCACTCGGCGACTGGGTGGTGGACAAGAACAAGCTTCCGAACGGCATTGAAGGCTTGCTGAGTGATGCCAAGAAACATGGCGTCAAGTTTGGCATCTGGATTGAGCCGGAGATGGCGAACACTACCAGCGAACTCTACGAGAAGCATCCCGACTGGGTACTTAAGGCTTCCGAACGTGACGTTGTGTTGGGACGCGGCGGCACGCAGGTAGTGCTTGACCTTGCCAATCCTGCCGTGCAGGACTTCGTTTTCGGTGTGGTAGACAACCTGATGACCTCTTATCCTGAAATAGATTACATCAAGTGGGACGCCAATATGTCTGTCCAGAATCACGGTTCGCAATATCTGACGAAGGATAATCAGAGCCACATGTACATCGAATTCCACCGCGGCTTCGAGAAAATCTGCCAGCGCATCCGTGCCAAATATCCCGACCTTACCATCCAGGCATGTGCCAGTGGCGGCGGTCGTGCCAACTACGGAGTGCTGCCTTACTTCGACGAGTTCTGGGTAAGCGACAATACCGATGCCCTGCAACGTGTCTATATGCAGTGGGGAACTTCCTATTTCTTCCCCGCCATCGCTATGGCATCGCATATCAGTGCTGCCCCCAATCATCAGACGTTCCGCACCATCCCTCTGAAATATCGGATAGACGTTGCCATGAGTGGTCGTTTGGGTATGGAAATCCAGCCCAAAAATATGACGGAAGAAGAAAAGGCTCTTTGCAAGAATGCCATTGCCGAGTACAAGACCATCCGTCCCGTAGTACAGTTGGGAGACATTTACCGCCTGCTCTCTCCTTATGACAAGCAAGGTGTGGCTTCTCTGATGTACGTGGCTCCGGAGAAGGACAAGGCAGTCTTCTATTGGTGGAAGACGGAACATTTCTGTAACCAGCACCTGCCGCGTGTGAAGATGGCAGGGCTCTGTGCCGACAAGCAATACCGGGTGCATGAACTGAACCGTATAGATAATGTTCCCTTGAACTATGAAGGAAAGACTTTCAGCGGTGCCTATCTGATGGCAAACGGGTTGGAGATTCCTTACACACATAAGGTGGACTACCACAAACAGACCGACTATTCAAGCCGTGTGCTTTATCTGGAAGAGGTGAAATGACGTGAATAAAGGTGAGGTTTAGCCGCGTAAAGGTGAACTTGAGCGGCGTAAAGGTGAGGTTGATGGGTACAGTTGGTACAGTGGTACAGCGTCTCTTCTATCTCACACACGCATGTATATAAATAATGTACGCGTTATGAAGTAATGTACATAAGCACATGTGTGTGAAGCAGAAGAGGCGCTGTACCCACTGTACCAATTGTACCACTGTTTGGATGTCCAACTTTTCTTTTCGTACCCTTTTGGGACTTTCAGGTAAGATGGAAACATAAAAAAAGTCCCACAATACATTGATATTGTAGGACTTTTTTCTTTTTGTCGCCTTCTGACTTTGTTTCTATGTGAACCGCTTGGGGCTCGAACCCAAGACCCCAACATTAAAAGTGTTGTGCTCTACCTGCTGAGCTAGCGATTCAATCCTTCATTGCTGTTAAGCGGATGCAAAGATAGATACTTTTTTGAAAATTGCAAAATAATATCATCTTTTTTCTTATCTTTGTCCCCATTAATCCTTGATATTAATCATTATCACTGAACATTAATCATTAAATACATGGCAACAGTAGACGATAAAAAGATTATCTTTTCTATGGTTGGGCTGAATAAAACCATTCAGCAGAACAACAAGCAGGTACTGAAGAACATTTACCTCTCGTTCTTCTACGGGGCAAAAATCGGTATCATCGGTCTGAACGGTTCGGGTAAATCGACCCTGCTGAAGATTATCGCCGGATTGGATAAGTCCTATCAGGGCGAAGTGGTGTTCTCGCCGGGATATTCTGTGGGATATCTGGCTCAGGAACCGTACCTCGACCCCACCAAGACCGTGAAGGAAATTGTAATGGAAGGCGTGCAGCCCATTGTGGACGCGCTGGCAGAATACGAGGAAATCAACCAGAAGTTCGGCTTGCCCGAATATTATGAGGACCAGGACAAGATGGACAAGCTCTTCTCCCGTCAGGCCGAATTGCAGGACATCATCGACGCGACCGATGCCTGGAACCTCGACAGCAAGCTGGAGCGTGCCATGGATGCCCTCCGTTGTCCGCCCGAAGACCAGTCCGTAGAACATCTTTCCGGTGGTGAGCGCCGCCGTGTGGCCTTGTGCCGCCTGCTGTTGCAGAAGCCGGATATCCTGTTGCTGGACGAGCCTACCAACCATTTGGATGCGGAAAGTATCGACTGGCTGGAACAGCATTTGCAGCAATATGAAGGTACGGTGATTGCCGTAACCCACGACCGTTACTTCCTGGACCATGTAGCCGGATGGATTCTGGAACTGGACCGTGGCGAAGGAATTCCCTGGAAAGGAAATTACTCCAGCTGGCTGGAACAGAAGACCAAACGTATGGAGATGGAAGAGAAAGTGGCAAGCAAACGCCGCAAGACCTTGGAACGCGAGCTGGATTGGGTGCGCATGGCTCCCAAAGCCCGTCAGGCAAAAGGAAAGGCCCGTCTGAACTCTTACGACAAATTGTTGAATGAGGATGTGAAAGAAAAGGAAGAGAAACTGGAAATCTTCATCCCGAACGGTCCCCGTTTGGGAAACAAGGTGATCGAGGCCAAAGGAGTGGCGAAAGCTTACGGTGACAAGCTGTTGTTCGATAACCTGAATTTCATGCTGCCCCCTAACGGCATTGTCGGCGTAATCGGTCCTAACGGCGCCGGTAAGACTACTTTGTTCCGCTTGATTATGGGACTGGAAACCGTAGACAAAGGTACTTTCGAGGTAGGGGAGACCGTGAAACTGGCATACGTGGACCAGCAACATAAAGATATCGACCCTGCCAAGTCCGTTTATCAGGTGATCAGCGGTGGAAACGAACTGATCCGTCTGGGAAACAGGGATATCAACGCGCGTGCCTACCTCAGCCGTTTCAATTTTTCGGGAGCCGATCAGGAGAAACTTTGTGGAATGCTTTCGGGTGGTGAGCGCAACCGCCTGCATCTGGCTATGGCACTGAAGGAAGAAGGCAACGTGCTGCTGCTGGACGAGCCTACCAATGATATTGACGTGAACACGCTGCGCGCGCTGGAGGAAGGTCTGGACGATTTTGCAGGTTGTGCGGTGGTGATCAGCCACGACCGTTGGTTCCTGGACCGTATCTGTACCCATATCCTGGCTTTCGAAGGAAACAGTGAGGTCTTTTTCTTTGAAGGATCCTATTCGGAATACGAAGAGAACAAGATGAAGCGTTTGGGTAATGAGGAGCCGAAACGGGTGCGCTACCGCAAGCTGATGGAAGACTGATGACGCCCTGTCTATAAAATCTTACCCAAGTGTACGAACAGTAACGTATTCTTGGGTAAGTTTGCATATACACACAACGGCTCGTCAGAAATGTATGGCAACGTCCTCAGTATAAAGACGTTTTTGAGGTTAAGAGCCTTTTTATTATACACCTATCTTATTATGCGCGCACCGCATGGAATTCCCGTCGGCCCGTGTCCCGGGGTCATCCGGCAGGATGAATGTGGTTCACCATAAAACTATAAATTCTCTTTCTATAGACCTGCCACTGTAAATTGTAACCGATTTGTAGTTTGTATATCGTTTCTATTAGCTATCTTTGCAACGTCTTTTAAGACATTAATTATAATATTAATTAATTAAAAAGTTTATGGTAAAAAGAATGCGATCTTTTTTTGCGGTGGTTATGTTGGTAATCGCTGCTACTGTTAACGCTCAGGTCACTACCTCGTCAATGAGTGGAAAGGTGGTCGATCAAAGCAATGAAGCCATTATCGGCGCAACGATTCAGGCTATTCACGAACCGTCCGGCACCCATTATGGGGCCATTACCAATGTGGACGGCCGTTATTCCATCCAGGGCATGCGTGCCGGCGGCCCTTACAAAGTAGAAGTTTCTTATGTAGGTTATCAATCAGTGGTTTACAAGAGCATCAACCTCCAGTTGGGAGAGAATTACGTATTGGATGCGAACTTGAAGGAATCTACCGAATTATTGGATGAAGTGGTGATTACCGCTTCCAAAAGCAGCAACATGAAATCAGACCGCGCCGGAGCGGTAACCAATGTCGATGCGGCCAGAATGTCGGAAGTGCCTACGGTGAGCCGCAGCATGAACGATATCATGCGCCTGACCCCTCAGGGAGCCAATATCGGTAGCGGTTTCTCAGTGGGTGGAGGTAACTACCGCCAGTCTTATGTCACTGTGGACGGAGCCGCTTTCAACAATGCCTTCGGTATCGGCTCGAACTTGCCGGCAGGCGGTTCGCCTATCTCTCTGGATGCATTGGAACAGATTTCCGTTTCCACCACTCCCTTTGATGTCCGTCAGAGCGGGTTTACAGGAGGTGCCATCAACGCCGTGACAAAGAGTGGTACGAATGAGTTCAAAGGTACAGCCTATATGTATACTTCCAATACCCACCTTACCGGTAATAAGGTAGAGGACTATGAGCTGACCCGCAACCGTGACCACAGCACCACCTACGGAGCTTCTCTGGGAGGTGCGATCATTAAAAACAAGTTATTCTTCTTCGTGAACGGCGAATATCAGGATAATGTGCAGGCAGGCCCGTCGGGCATAGCGCGTAGCGGCGCCAATGACGAATGGAGCACCAACGGCATCGTGCACCGTCCGTTCGAGAACACCACAACGGTAGGCGGCCGTACCTTTGTGGGGATGAACAACATCAGCCAATACCTGTCGGAAAAATACAACTATAATCCGGGACGTTATCAAGGATACTCTTTGGAAACCCCTTCTTACAAGATCATGGGCCGTCTGGACTGGAACATCAACAACAACAACAAGATTAATTTCCGTTTCACCCATACCCATTCCAAGTATTCCTCTAACCCTTCCTCTTCCACCACTCCGTTTAAGGATTCAATCATCTATCCGGGTGGAGTAGACGGCAGTGCGGGCAAGAGCAGTTCGGGCCGTACAGCAAACACCGGTCTGTACTTTGAAAGCTCACGCTATATGCAGGAACAGAACTTCACCTCCATCGCTTCCGAATGGAACTCAAAGTGGGGGGCTATCAATAACGCCCTGCGTTTCACTTATTCTTATCAGAACGAACCGCGTACATACGAAGGGGGGACATTCCCTACGGTGGACATCCTTGATCAAGGCTCGCTGTACGCCTCATTCGGTCCGGACCCCTTTACAGAAGGGAACTTGCGCCAGGTGAAGACTTTTGTCATTACCGATGAGTTCAATTTCTCCAGCGGTATCCATAACTTTATGGGCGGTATCCAGTTTGAGTCCAATAAGGCAGTGAACGGATTCATGCAGGCGGGAAGCGGTTATTATGTCTATTCCTCTTGGGATGATTTTGTGAACAACAGAGCTCCGGCTGCTTTCGGTGTCACTTATTCCAACACCGGGGACGGTTCCCAGTTCCTGGCGAACATGAAGTACCAGCAGCTTTCTTTCTATCTGCAGGACCAGATGAATATCACGGACAACTTCAGACTGACTGCCGGGGTGCGTTTCGAACTGCCCATTTATCCGGAGCTGAAGAACAACTATAACAAGAATTTCGCACAGATTGACTTTGACGGATATCATTACGCCACAGACCAGCTGCCTTCATCCTACCAGCTGACCGCCTCCCCCCGTATCGGTTTCAACTGGGACCTTACAGGCGAGCGTAAGTATGTATTGCGCGGCGGTAGCGGTTACTTCATCGGCCGTCTGCCGTTCGTATGGCTGGTTTCGGCAGTAGGTAATGCCAATTGCGGACAAAGCACCTATTATTATAACGAGCAGAAGGACGCTAAGTACGGACAACCGAGTTTCCACACCAGCGTGGCTGATATGTTGAAAGATCCTAACCTGAACCTTCCGGCAGCTACTGATCCCGCCGCACCTTCCGGAGCCACCATCATTGACCGCGACTTGAAGATGAATGCCACCTGGAAGTCATCATTGGCTTTTGATGCAAAAATTCCCGGAGACATTGACTTTACGTTGGAAGGTATTTTCAGCAAAGAGTTCAATCCGGCTACTGTGACCAACCTGGGACGTAAGTTTAAAGGAGAGCAGGAGATAGCTCCGGGTGATGTCCGCAGAATGTTTGAGTACTCCAATTCGAACAAGACGGACGCTTATTATATCACCAATGCGGGAAACAGCGCTTATTATTACTCACTCACCGCCTCACTGGCCAAGACATTTGATTTCGGCCTGCATCTTTCCGCTTCCTACACCCGTTCTTATGCCAAGTCGTATGGCGACGGCATCGGCGACCAGGTGAACTCGGCTTATTACAACAACCGTTACTCTGTCAACGGAAATAATGACACGGAGACCGGCTATGGTACGTATGTATCGCCCAACCGTGTGCTGGCTTCCGCCGCTTACCGTATTAAATACGCCAAGAATTTCGCTTCCTCCTTGTCTTTGATTTATGAGGGTATGAACATGGGCTATGCCGGAGGATATTCCGCCGCCCGTTATTCCTATACATTCACCGGGAACATTGTAGGCGATTACGGCTCAAACAACTTGCTGTACATTCCGGCATCCCGCGAGGCGCTGGATAAGTGGAACTTTGCCGATTATACTGACAGCAAGACGGGTGAGGTGACTTATTCCGCCAAGGAGCAGCGCGATGATTTCTGGGCTTACATTAATGAGGACAGTTATCTGAAAGGCCGTAAAGGCAAGTATGCCGAACGCGGAGGAGCCATCATGCCCTGGCATCATCAGCTGGATTTGAAGTTCAATCAGGATTTCTTCCTCAATGTAGGGGGCAAGCGCAATACCTTGCAGTTCGGAGTGGATATCAAGAACTTCCTGAACTTGCTGAACAGCGACTGGGGAATTTATAAGACGGTGAACAATACTTCCTTGTTGAGTTATAAGAGTGGTGCTTACCAGTTCCAGAAGAACGGAGGAAAGAAACTGACTGATACGTATTCCAATCTGAACAGTTTCAATTCTACGTATTCCATACAGTTCAGTGTCCGTTATATCTTTAACTAAGTGAAATAGCCTGTATCAGACAATACAGGAACAGGATAGAGAGGCGTACCCATGAAGGTGCGCCTCTTTTTGTATGCACATTCTTTCGTTTTCTTTTTGCTCTGTCATTTTGAAAGTGAGAGAGCCTGAATGAAAGTGACCTGTCGTTTTGTCGTAGGGGCGGGCCGGATTTGTCCGGATCAGTGGATACGGCTTTGGGAATAAGGTATGCTGAAAATAGTTCCGGCGGTTTCCATTTGCCCTTCTTTCTACAGTAATATGTGGCAGTTGCTCTGGAATTTCCGGACAGTTTTCCCCTCTTTTGAGGCGGCTTTTTGTTCTTTTCTTAACATAATTGTCATATTCCGCCTAAAAAGTACCCTTTTCGTTTAAATAATCTAATATAAATTCAATTTATATGAATTAAATTTTTATCTTTGTCTTTCCTATTGGGAATGAAATACTAACTAATTAATTTAAATCAAAGACAAAATTATGAGAAATCATCTAAAGCATTTCCTCCTGTTGGCAGTTCTGACAATCTGTTTCACTGCTACGGCTGTTGCGCAAGGAACAGTAAAAGGTAAAGTAGTAGATGCCGAGAACAATGAGCCATTGATTGGTGCCACTGTATCGGTCAGCGGTACGACACTGGGTACTGTAACGGATATTGACGGTAACTTTGTGTTGAAACTTACCTCTTCTAAGGCTACTCTTGAGTTTAAATACTTGGGGTATCAGGACAAAACAATGAAGGTTACTCAAAAGGGCAATGTTGATTTGGGAACTATTGCTTTATCACTGGATGCAAAGACTTTAGGGGATGTTGTGATAACTTCTTCTATTGCTGTAGCCCGTAAGACTCCGGTGGCTGTAACAACTTTGGCTCCGGAATTTATAGAAGAAAAATTAGGTACACAGGAATTCCCTGAGATATTAAAATCAACTCCGGGTGTATATGCTACCAAGCAAGGTGGTGCATACGGTGATTCAAAAATCAACATGCGTGGTTTCAAGAGCGAAAATATCGCTGTTATGGTAAACGGTATTCCAATGAATGATATGGAATGGGGAGGCTTGTACTGGAGTAACTGGGCAGGACTGTCGGATGTGACACGTAGCATGCAGACTCAGCGAGGTTTGGGCGCTTCGAAGGTGTCTGCTCCTTCGGTAGGTGGCTCTATCAATATTGTTACCCGTACCATTGATCAGAAAAAAGGTGGTTCTATCTCTTATGCAATGGGGAATGACGGCTATAACAAGCTTCTGTTCCATGTTTCTACAGGTATGTCCAAAGATGGATGGGCATTGACTTTACTTGGTGGAAAGACTTGGGGAGACGGATATATACAAGGGACCGAATTCTCTGCTTATAATTATTTTGTAAACATAGCCAAACGTATCAATGATGCACACCAGATTTCATTTACTGCATTCGGATCACCCCAATGGCATAACCAGCGCAGTAATAAAGACGGTTTAAGCATCAAAGGATGGCAGGCAGTGAAAAATTATATGGGTGACAAGAGTCCGTATCGCTATAATCCTACTTATGGATTCGGCCCTAACGGTGAGCGTATGTCTGCTTCGCACAATGAATATCACAAGCCGCAGCTTTCATTGAACCATCAATGGCAAATTAATGAAAAATCATCATTGAGCACAGCGGCATATGTTTCCATTGGCCGCGGATATGGTAATGCGGGACAAGGATATAAGAAAGATGCCAATGGTACTACTTATCGTAATATGTGGTATGGCTCTTATAAAGGAAACTTGAATACTTATTTCCGAAATTCAGACGGTACATTTGCTTATGACCAGATTTATGATATGAATGAAGCCAGTGATAACGGTTCTATGATGGCTATGTCAAAAAGTATCAACGAACACAACTGGTATGGCTTGTTGTCTACATATACGACAAAATTTGGTGATTACATTGATTTTTACGGAGGTATAGATTTCCGTTATTATAAAGGTACGCATACTAATGAATTGAGTGATTTGTATGGCGGCAAATATTTCTTGGATGAAAGCCGAGAGAAGGTGAAAGCGGTGAACAATGCCTTGGCAGGAACTCCGGAATATGTGAAGAAAAAATTACAGGTGGGAGATGTGGTATATCGTGATTATGATGGCTATGCTATGTCAGAAGGAGTATTTGCACAAGCTGAGTACAATAAAGATAAATTGAGTGCGTTTCTTGCAGGTTCAATTTCCAATACCGGATATTGGAGATATGACCGCTTTTATTATGACAAGCAGCATGCCGAATCGGAAACGGTGAATTTTATAGGCTATACAGTGAAAGGTGGTGCCAACTATAATCTGAACGAATATCATAATGTATTTGCAAATGTAGGTTACATCAGTCGTGCTCCTTTCTTCTCAGGTGGCGCTTTCTTACAGAGTGCAACTAGTAATGCTACTAATCCGGATGCTGTAAACGAAAAGATTTTTTCTTTTGAATTAGGCTATGGATTCCGTTCTCCTTATTTCACTGCTAATCTGAATGTATATCATACCCAGTGGTTTGACAAGACCAATGCCGCATCTGTGAATATTGAAGATGAGAAAGGCAATCAGGTGGATCGTGCCACTATCAATATGCAGGGGGTCGATGCCACTCACCAAGGAATTGAACTGGACTTTGTGGCAAGACCTTTCAGATGGTTGGATATTAACGGTATGTTCTCTATTGGAAATTGGCGCTGGAGCAGCACGCCGAAAGGATATTTTTACAATTCATTGGGACAGCCTTTGGCTTATGAAAATGGAAAATTTGTAGAGGCTACTGGTATTATGGCTCCTGACCATGCTTCTGTTGCATTGGATTTGGATGGTGTCAGAGTAGGAGGCTCCGCGCAAACCACAGCCTCACTGGGTGCTACGGCAAAGATATCAAAGGCATTACGCGTAGGTTTCGATTGTGTGTTCTATGGACGTAATTATTCTGACTGGGCTATTGAATCTTCTGATTTGACATATAATATCAACAAGACGTTGGTGTATGATTCCCCATGGCGTATTCCTTCAGCGTATGTATGTGATTTAAATGCAAGTTATAGATTTAAGATAGGTGGGGTAAACGCTATTCTTTCAGGAGTTGTGAACAATTTGTTCGATCAGGAATATATTTCTGATGCTACAGATGGTTCAAATCATGACTGGCAAACTGCTTATGGCATCTTCTATGGATTCGGTCGTACATACAACTTGAAATTGAAACTTAATTTTTAAACTCAAAGCCTAAAGAATTTTAGAATATGAAGAAAAATATATGGATGGTGCTGGCAGCCGCTTCGTTAATGACTGCTTGTGATTATAATGAAAAATATTTTGAAGGTTTTGATGAAACAGACCAAAGTAATGTCCAGAAATATACTGTAGAATATACAGAGAAAACTTTCAAAGAAACAGAAAGTGCCAAGGATGTTATTATTCCATGGCTCACCCAGAAATATTATACCTGTGACAATGGTTCGTTTGCTTCTGTAAGTTATATGCAGGAAACCACTGAAATCAAAGAAGTGCCGGTATTGGAGCAAGATTTTGAACGTAATGTCGTAGATAAGGAAGCTACGGATGTGGCTGGATGGTTGAATTATTCTGTAAAAGGAACAGCACCTTGGTATGATAAGGCATATAGTAATAATGTTTATACGGAATGTTCCGCATATAAGGCAGATGGTGAAGTACAGTCATGGATTATCTCACCGAAATTCAAGGCAGAAGTGGGAGATGTATTCTCTTTTGACGTCTGTATCGGAAATTATAAGGGGGATGCTTTAAAGGTGTATGTGTCCTCTACTTTTCAAGGTAATTCGGGCAGTATTACCAATAAGTATACGGAATGGGAAGATGTAACAGATAATTTCTCTATTCCTCAGGAACCGGTTAAAGGCTATGGCTCTATGGCGAGGGCAGGAAGTATGAAACTGGATGAATTTGCCGGTAAGAATATTTATATTGCTTTCGTTTATGAAGGGGCTCCTGATGGGGTGACTACCAGTGTGCAGATTGACAATGTGCTGGTAATGAGAAATGAATCGGAAACCATCGTAAACAAAGAAGTGGATGAATACGATTATAAAGAGAATGAATGGGTATTTAAACGTACTGTTCCTTCTGGATTGTTGTTTGAAACCATCACCATGCAGAAAGAAGATTTTCAGCTTGTGGTTGATTATGTGGCGGCAAATTTTGATGAAGGTTATCTGGATACTCAGAAAGTGGGTCAGGGAGAATATTATTATGGCGCAAGTTCTGCTTATGGCAACTGGAATGCAAAAGGATATACGCGTAAAAAGTATTATGATGTAACCGGAGCAATGGCCAATTTGACTACGGATGAAGAGATGGATGCTTATTGTATAGAACAGGTAAAATTGGGACTTGTGAAGTTTATCGAATTAGTTCATCCGGAACCAGTCTTTGTGGACGGACAGGTGACTAATTATAAAGTTATTTCTTCGATTTATACTAGTACGGGTACCGCTTCTTATGTGGCAAAGATTGTTTGGAGCGAAGAGGAAAGTCGTTTCGTTCTAGAATCATTGGATGAGGCTGAATAAATTATTTTCTTAATAATGAGCAAAAGGGAGTTTAGCTGTAAAAGTATGAACTCCCTTTTCTTTTTCTTATTTGAATGATAAGGTATGAAAAAAAGTGAAGTATGTTTTCTCTTCCTTTTGTCCCTTTTTTGTTTTGCTTGTAGCGATTCTGCGGATAAGGAAGAAATGGAATTTCCGGAAAAGGATAATTTGAAGGTAACTTTTCCTTCGGATTTTTCTCCTGAATGGGCTGCGTCTGTAGCTGGTAAAGAAGTAACAATTGTCAATCCGCTTTTTGTCACTCAGACGTATAGCGGCTCGAAACCTCAAGGAACTATTGTTGTCTCTTCCAAGGTGAAACGTGCATTTGCGGATGTAAACCTCCCGTCGGTTGTTGAATATTCCAAATGGGTAGAAAAGCAGGAGGTTGATAAATTGCTGATTACATCAGAGTTCCCTTTGATTGACCCGTGTAACACACTTCGTATAGGAAGTGAGATGGCTGGGGTTAAAGGTAAAGTGACTTATAGTACTTCCGGTTATCATTTTACATTAACGGAAAAGCCGTCAGTTTCTTATAATGCTCGGTCTGTCGCTCCTACTGTAAATGATTATAATTTGAAAGTGATGAGTTTCAATGCGGAAAATTTTTATATGTATGGTAATACGGGAAATGCAGAAACCTTGCGTCAGCATGCTAAAATCTTAGCTGCATTGAAAGAGGCGAAAGCGGATATTTATGCTATTTGTGAAGTAGAACAGGGAGATTTTACTGTGGATTATCTTTGTAGGTCTTTGAACAATGCGTTAGGGGAAGAACGGTATGCTTGGTTGAATACTCCCGGACAAAAATCATCAAAGGTACAAACAAATGTTTTTATTTATGATAAAGTGAAAGTTTTGCCTTATAAGGAGTTTAAAAGCTATAATTTTGATAATCTGAAGATGCGGTACATAGTTCAATGTTTTGAACTGAAGGATGATAAAGCGAAAGTGATTTTAGCTATGAATCATTTTAAAGCTAAAACTAGTGGTATAGATAAGAATGACGGTCAGGGAGGTTCTGCCGACCGTAGGGTTATGGAAGCGCGTGAGTGTTTGAAAGTATATAATGAGCTTGTTGCTTATTATGAAGATACGGATGTGCTGGTTTTGGGTGATTTGAACAGCTACGGTATGGAGGATGCCATTAAGGTGTTTACGGATGCTGGGTATATAAATTTGCTAAAGAAATATTCACCTGCGGCTTGGAGTTATTGTTATCGTGGGGAGGTTGGCTATTTGGATCATTCTTTAAGTTCTCCTACGCTGACTTCACAAATAGTTGGTGCTGCTCCTTGGGATATCAATGCCAGTGAGCCTGCTTATTGGGGATTTAAATATACATCTTATTATAGAGAAGATCCTTATCGTAGTTCTGATCATAATCCCGTTATAACATGGGTTAATTTGGAATAATTTCTTGGGAGAAAAGAAGCAAGCACCATAGGCCGATAGTTTTTTCTTTTTGGAGATATGAATTTATCGGCTTTTCATCCTTTTAGGGAAGATGGAGATATTCTTTTCATGAAGAGATAAGGATAGAATGTGTTGTCATTGTACATGAATTGTAAGTACAATTGGAACATTAACAATTTATTAGCAGATAACTTTCTTAAAATCCGCTTTTTTTCGTTCCTTTGTATTGAACTGCTTTCAACAGAATTAAAATAACTTTAAATATCAAACGCTTATGTGTAGTGAAGGATTGCGTGAAAGATATGTAAATCCCTATACGGACTTTGCATTCAAATTATTGTTTGGAACCGACTTGAACAAAGAGATTCTTATTGGCTTCTTGAATGCCTTGTTCGATGGCAAGCAGGTCATTGAGGATGTCACCTACTTGAACACAGAGCATCTGGGCAGCAAAGAGACTGACCGCCGGGCTGTCTTTGATGTCTATTGTGAAAATGAAAAAGGAGAAAAGATTCTGATAGAAATGCAGAGAGGGGAGCAACAGTTTTTCAAGGACCGGAGTATTTATTATGCTACCTATCCTATCAGGGAACAGGCTATTAAAGGGGAAATCTGGGACTATGAACTGAAAGCAGTGTATGTGATCGGTATCTTGAATTTTGCCTTGGATGATGTTTCGTCTTCCAGCTTCCGCCATGAAGTGAAGCTGATGGATACAACTACTCATGAAGTGTTTTTTGACAAACTGACTTTTGTGTATCTGGAAATGCCTAAATTCCATAAAACCGAGCAGGAGTTGGATACGTTGTTTGATAAATGGATGTTTGTGCTCAAGAATCTGGCCCGTTTGATGGAACGCCCCACTGCCCTTCAGGAACGTGTGTTCAACCGGCTGTTTGAGGCTGCCGAAATTGCTCAGTTCTCAAAAGAGAACCTTTATGCCTATGAGGAGAGTTTGAAAGTATATAGAGATTGGAACAATGTGATTGATACAGCTATTCAGAAAGGCATTGCGAAAGGGATGGAGGAAGGACTTGTGAAAGGGATGGAGGAAGGCATTGCGAAAGGGATGGAGGAAGGCATTGCGAAAGGGATGGAGAAAGGCATTGCGAAAGGGATGGAGAAAGGCATTGCAGAAGGTGAATGGATGAAAGCCAAAGCTATTGCAGGAAATTTGAAGAATGCCGGGCTTTCCATAGCTGAAATCGCAAAAGTTACCGGACTTTCGGAAGATGAGATAAACTCCCTTTGATTCTTCGGATAAGAGCATAAAAAAACTCCTCTGATATAATCAGAGGAGCTGTTCTTTTTGAAGTAAAATGAGTTATGCTTCAGCAGGAGCTTCAGTAGTTTCAGCAGCAGGTGCTTCTTCAGCAGGAGCGTTAGCGGCTTCTGCTTCAGCCTTGGCAGCAGCTTCAGCAGCTTTCTTTTCAGCTACTTTCTTGGCAATTTCTTCATTTACTTTCTTTTCAGCTTCCAAACGAGCTTTTTCTTCAGCTTTCTTTGCTTCGTCCAGTTTAGCCTTCAAAGTAGCCAGACCGGATTGTTTGTTGTTTTTCCAAGCTTCGAATTTAGCTTCAGCTTCTGCTTCTGTGAATGCGCCTTTGGCAACACCCCCCAGCAAGTGCTTTTTCATGTAAACACCTTCTTTTGACAGGATGTTACGTACTGTATCAGTAGGCTGTGCACCGCACATTACCCAATGAAGTGCGCGTTCAAAATTCAAATCTACTGTGGCAGGATTGGTATTAGGGTTGTAAGTACCAATTTTTTCAGTAAATTTACCATCACGTGGAGCTCTTACGTCTGCGATAACGATTGAATAAAACGCATAGCTTTTGCGTCCGTTTCTTTGCAATCTGATTTTAGTTGCCATTTCTAAATAATGTTTTTATAATTAATGATTTGAATTAATGCTAATAACCCGTATTAGCGGGTGCAAAGGTAAGACTTTTCTTTTGAACCGCAAAGATTTGGATGAGATAAAATATAATTTTTATAAAAAGGTGGACAGACATAGTGTTAATCGCTAGAAAAATTATATATTTGCAACAGTTACAATTTAACTAAAAATAAAAAAATTATGATTTCACAAAAATTACAAGACGCAATTAATGCTCAGATTGTAGCCGAAATGTGGTCGGCCAATCTTTATCTTTCCATGTCTTATTTTTTCGCTGCGAAAGGCTATGAAGGTTTTGCTTCATGGATGAAAGCGCAGGCTCATGAGGAGAGTGATCATGCTGATGTGTTGGCGCAATATGTGATGAAACGTGGCGGACAAGCCAAGGTGGGGGCTGTGGATGCTGTTCCTCAGGAATGGGCCTCTCCGCTGGATGTGTTCGAGCATGTATACAAGCATGAATGCCATGTTTCCGAATTGATTGACAAACTGGTAGATGTTGCTTCTGCTGAAAAGGACAAGGCTTCTCAGGATTTCTTGTGGGGATTTGTACGCGAGCAGGTAGAAGAGGAAGCTACCGTTCAGGGTATTTTGGACAAGATCAAGCTGGGTGGTGATGTGGCTTTGTATCACTTGGATATTCAGCTTGGCGCAAGAAAATAAGCGATAAGAGAAACGAATGCCTGTTTTTTTGTCTTTTGCAGATAAAGATGCAGGTGTTTATTGGAAATAGAAAGTGGGTGTGTCCCAATTCAGTTTTTGGAAATATGAACTTATAATTTGAGCATCCTAAAAGACTAAAGAAAGGGTCGCATCAAACTCTGTATTGGTACAACTTTCCGCGATAGCGTATAAGCTATAAAAAAGATAGCCGTCCGGATTTTGGGGCGGCTATTTTTGTGTCTGCTTCCATTTGCCCGGAAGTAAATCACGATATTTTTCTATAGATATTGGGAAGCCATGCGGCACAACGGTCTATAATGTCGCATAGGTATTCAAATACGTTTATACCACACCTGTGACAGGTAATGGCCAATGAATAAGTGTTATAATTACTATCTGTAACTTTTCGGAGCAGTCATTTTTGTTTTGCCACATCTCCTTGCTTTTTTACAGTATTTCTCTCAGCCATTTTTCTAATTCTCCCGTCCATTGGCGCTTATAGGTAAAGCTGTCGCGGAAGCCCCAGCCGTGGCCGCCGATAGGATAGGTGTGGAGGGAAGCAGGGACTTTATTCTTTACCAGCGCCAGGTAATAGCTCACGCTGTTGCTGACGGGTACAGCTCCGTCATCGCTGCTATGCATGATGAAGGCGGGAGGAGTGTCGCCTGTTACTTGCAGTTCATTGGAGTAAAGTCTCACTAGCTCTTCTGACGGGCTTTTTCCTAAAAGATTGTCACGTGAGCCCTTATGGCAGTTGGACAGATCCATGCTTATGACGGGATAAAACAGGATCTGAAAATCCGGACGCGTTCCGGCTGTATAGTGGGTGGCTGCCGTACTGGCCAGATGTCCGCCTGCAGAGGCCCCCATGATACCCACTTTTTGAATATGCCATTCGTTGGCGTGTTCTCTCATCAGCCGGATAGCCTGATGGGCGTCGCTCAACGGTACATCATGGTGTCCGTTTGGCATACGGTATTTCAATACGGCGTATGTGATGCCTTGTGCGTTGAACCAGTCTGCCATATCGTGCCCTTCGTGATTCATTGCCAGGCGTATGTATCCCCCTCCGGGACAAGCCACGACAGCCAGTCCGTTCGGTTTGGCTGCCGGATAAATGGTAAGGGTAGGCTCACTGACATTGGAAATCCGGTTGTTCTCTAATTTCTGCTCGGGGGTGGTGATGCCGTTGGAGTTGGGGGCGCCATCGGGCCATAATTCCAACTCTACAGGTTTCTGGGCAGACAATGCGGTAGAGATTGCAAGTAAACTCATTAGTAAGATTCGTTTCATATAGCTTTTATTTTCACGGTATTTGAAAAAGGGTTATTTTTTCTTTATATGCATACTGGCTTTAACCAGCCATATGATCAGGAGGATATAGGCGACTATTGACAGCACTTCGCTCAACGGGTTGCTCAGCCATTCTTCATTGACCAGATTGATACCGCCAAAGCGCATGGCGGCACTGACAACCCCCATCAATGCGCCTCCGGCTATGAATCCGGATGCCAGCAAAGTTCCCTTCTCGCCACGTTCGGCATTCACTGCCTCGTCTTTGCTGCGGGTAGTGACATACCAGTTCACCGCTCCACCTACCAGCAACGGCAGGTTCAATTCCAGTGGAATGAACATACCCAGCGCAAAAGCCAGTGCGGGTACTTTGAAGTAGGTCAGCACCAATGCCAGTACGGCGCCTATTCCGTAAAGCAGCCAGGGAGCGCCTACACCGTTCATCAGCGGGTCTATTACGGCTGCCATCGCGTTG
>ENA-OOSV01000577-OOSV01000577.1-human-gut-metagenome-genome-assembly--contig:-NODE-577-length-17145-cov-4.898888_pt1 | contig 17145 bp, 8 predicted proteins | sample MGYA00241179_ERZ501216 | MGnify/ENA primary metagenome ERZ501216 (study PRJEB25962, sample SAMEA2042498) | human gut metagenome | biome: human gut; feature: human-associated habitat; material: faeces...
GGCTGGAATATCAGTACCGACTACCAGTTCAACATGATGCTGGGATTCAGCGAAACGGACGTGCGCACCATGTTCCAATATTATAAGGATGCCGGACAGCTCCCGATCGACGCGGACATCGAAGCAATGATCCGGGAGATGAAACCGTGGTATAATAATTACTGTTTCGCAGAAGAAAGCCTGGAACGCGACCCGAAAATGTTCAATTGCGACATGGTACTTTACTACCTGCGCAATTACATCACGCTGGGCAAATCTCCTAAAGAGATGATAGATCCCAACACCCGTACGGACTACAACAAAATGAAGAAACTAATCCAGCTGGACAAGCTGGACGGCAACCGCAAGGGCGTATTACGTAAAATCACCGAAGAAGGGCAAATTATCACCAACCTGATCACCACCTTCCCGGCCAAGGAAATCGCCAAACCCGAAATCTTCCCCAGCCTGCTCTTCTATTATGGCATGTTGACCATCTGCCACACGCGGCAGCCGCTTGGTATTGAGTATCCCCAACTATAATGTGCGCAAACAGTATTACGAATTCATGCTGGAGGAGTACCAGGACAAACGCCATATCAACCTGAACAATTTGATGGACCTGTTCGATGAAATGGCTTACGAAGGCCATTGGCGCGAAACACTGGAATTCATTGCCCATGCCTACAAGGAAAATTCATCTGTACGCAGTGCCATGGAAGGCGAGCGAAATATACAGGGTTTCTTCACCGCCTACCTCAGCGTAAACGCTTATTACCTGATGGCTCCGGAAATGGAACTGAGCCACGGTTACTGCGACCTCTTCCTCATGCCGGACCTGATGCGCTACGAGGTGAAGCATAGCTATATTCTTGAACTGAAATATCTGTCGGTGAAGGACACGGAAGAGAAAGCCCGGACGCAATGGCAGGAAGCGGTGAAACAGATTAACGAATATGCTGCCGCCCCCCGGGTACGGCAGTTGGTGCAGAACACGAAGCTGCACTGTATTATCATACAGTTCCGGGGATGGGAGCTGGAGCGGATGGAAGAAGTGTAGGCCTGTTCAAAACAACATGACAGTACGGATGAAAATTCATACAGGAAGTCAATTCACATTCAGAATCACTCTTTTATAAGACTTTAGATTAGGCGTTCCATTATCTGTAAGTTCAAGTATCAAATGTAACTGTTTGCCCGGATTATCCGGTACAATTATCTCCGCCCTCTTCTCATCGGCGTGCTTTATAGCCACCTTTGTTTGCACACTGCCTGCTTCCCGATATTGCCACCATTGGTAAGACAATGAATTTTTATCAGGGTCAAATGAAGAAGAGGCATCCAGTATTATTTTTTCTCCCGGCCGGACTGTGCGTACACTTTCTCCCAATATCCGGGCAACAGGTTGATGATTTGCCTTTGAATATTCATCAGCCACGCACCAGTCGGCACGAGCCGCCCAGTCATTTTGTATAGCAGGCAACCAACGCTGGAAAGTATAATGCGAATCCGACACACCGTTTTTCAAATCATTCCCATCTTGCATGTGATTGCCATTTTTATACTCCGGGCGTCCTCCCCATCCTCCTAATGTATAGTCTGTATGCTGTTCAAGTCCATTACGTATAAGAGGCATAAAAGAAGGAGTATCTCCCTCACTGGTATATTCCTGAGGATAGGCGGCACAAAGTGGTCCGTGCCCATTCTTAATATGGTCAGCCAACCAAGGTTTATTCATGATTTGTTGCAACTCTTTTGAATTTTTACTAAGTCTGTTTTTAAAATAATAGTCCACACTCATGTAATCCCATACATATCTCCATCCTCCATCATGATCCGGCGCGCCCGATTCATAAATAATGATTTCAGGAAGATTCTGTTCTATCCATTTTCCACCGCCGTCCTGATACCAAATACAATATAATCTGGCTTTTGATACCGCTTTTGCCCATTCTGCAGCAGAATATTTCTGCTTGATCTGCCATAAGGCATTGGCCTGGGTGTTGGCTCCACCCCATGCTAAAATATGAACAGGCCTCGGATCAGAATCAAGCAATGTCCTTATGATGAGCTGTGCCCCCTCGCTATCAGACAGTAAAGGAGGCAATTTATGCAAGTCCTCTCTGTTCTCATTACCAACCGCCAAGACACTTAGCAGATATTCAGCATCGGGATAATCGGGATTATGTTTCCTCAAATTAGGCAGACATTCCGCATATTTGGCAATTTGTGATTCGATCCATTTATCTTTACTATGTCCGTCTTTCTGTACCCCATTGACTTGAACAATGCCTGCTACATCATAATCAGAAGAATACATAAGAAAACGAATCATAGAACTTTGATCGTCAATCTCACCATCCGTAGTGACAATAACCCGGGGCTTCTCCTGCTGTCGGGCAACAGCAGATAACATTGACACAAACAAAAAAACAATACAGCATAAAATAGTGGTCATTTTCATATTACAAACTGTTAAATTAGTAGGCCAACACATTCCAAAGATCTCTGATACGTTGTTCGGGGTCCCATTTGCCATTGAATGTCCACTTGGCGGTAACGCCATAAAACTCCGGAGCATTCTCCGCCTCCTTTAAATTATCGTTTAACCAGCCACTATGCCCTCCTTCACGGGTACAACCATAATAATAGGTACGTAGCCCCCACGGACAGGGATCAAGCACTTTATCCGAATAAGCATAATGAATATTCCCGTCAAGCACATTCTTCGACATTTTACATTTGATGAGATAAAACTGGGAATCATGATGATATCGTCCTAAAAGTGTCGGTGTCTTAGCATCAAATGAAGAATTGGTAATAACCAGTTTCTTGTTCTTGTCACCTCGTCCGTCATGCCAAATCATGGCACGGCTATCACCATAAAAATGGCAGCGTGTGGCATAGCACCATCCGCGAGGACAAAGAAAATCCACACCCGGACAACGAAGATAGAGATCGGCATGATAATACATACCATTGCTTCCGGGCGCCCACAAGGAAAGGGCATCGTTTCCATCGGCCCATACATTACTGTTGATGATGATGGTACGAGTGGCACGTCCAAAAATCGCCATCTGATGGATGGTCGTATTTTCAACGGCAGTTCCGTAATTGTTGTAAACAGTCAGTCCGCTAATAACACAATCATCCGCACCTTCCTGCAACACAATGACACCATTGCCTACCGGACGTCCATGATATTCCGTGATGGCACGTGTCTGGGCTGTTTCAGCCAAGACAATCCGCGTACTGTCACGGTTTTCCCCCACCAAAACAATATTAGGCCTGTCAATAATCACTTTTTGATGATACGTTCCGTTCAACAATAAGATTTTAAAAGGTACTGTCGGAATTTCCGGAGCCTTTTCAATAGCTGCCTGAATACTCTCTCCCGGCTTTACCACCACATCAAAAGCCGTACGCTCTGCCACGGGACGACGATACATTTCAATAAGCCCGTTTTCATTCGCTCCTTTGGTTGCCAGACTGATTGCCACTTTATGCTTCGGATCATATTTGTCCGCCCATGCATTGTATATGGCAAAAAGCTCAGCCGGCCTGCTATTGTACCAACTATATCCGTTACGACGTTCTGTTCCTATTTCTTCCAAATGGCGACGTGGCAGCCCATCACGGTCACATACATACGGTTCACAATATTTCAAATCATAATAACGCGCCCAAATAGGCTTGGCTTGAGGATCTTCCACAAGACGAGTATCCCGCTCACCATTTGCCAGCACGATACGCTCGCATTTCAAACCGGTAAGTTTATACCTGTCAAACCATTTCATGGCTCCGTGAACCGCCCGCTTCACACGTGCGTCGGGTGCAGGTAATTCCATGAGCAGACGCACAATTCCGGCACTCTCCGCCGAACAATAAGACGGCAACTCATATGCACGTGCCGGTGCAGGCTTCAATGTTTCCCTATCATTCTGCTGACACCACACAGAAGGTTCTCCATCCTTTATAATTTGTGTAGCCAGTATACACTCTATTCCTTTATTAAAGGCTTTTCCCAAACGTACACACAAAGCCTTGTCTATCAAATCATCCTCATAAGGCGCTTTGTGATTCATCATATCACGTATCATATTCAATGTATTGACAATGGCATCGTCATTAAAAGTAATATGTACCTGATAACCACGCGGACCGGGCCAGAATTGCGGCCATCCTCCGTTTTCGTATTGACCACTCAGCAAATATTCCACTCCCTGGAGGAAAGCATCCCGATAACGTATATCCTTAGTCTGCCTATAAAGACGGGCTAAAAAAATCATCTGGGCAGTTGTGGCATTATTATCTATCGTAGAATCATCACGACGTGATTTATCCTTTATCACTTTAGCCAGCTCTTTATCATTCATGCGGCGGGCCATATCTATATTCTTCGGCCAACCGCCCGTACAGCGTTGAAAAGCCAATACATTTTCAGCAATCCGCCGAGCTTCATCTGTCAGAAAGAAAGAATCCTGCTCCATACGTGCTATTTGTTTCCATTCCTTAGGATACGACTCATTATCCTTTTTATGAGCTCTTTGCTGCGCAAAGGAGCCGGTTGCCATGGCAAAAGCCATAAAGCCAATAAACACTTTTTTGAATGTATTTTTCATTATTCCTATATGTTTTGATAAAAACCAGCAAACAAAATTATGCGTTTTCCGATCTGAATACAGAGAATATTTGGTCTTTTTCAGGCAGATTTTGCACAGACATCATCAAACCTATACAATTTTTGATACTCTGCCCCTTTACCTATACATAAAAAAGCCTATCTATCACAGATCGGCTTTTCTATCAAATATCTGTCTTTCAAAATCCAAAGATTCTCAGAAGACATTCACATTATAATAACTATAAAACTTATCAAACCCCATTCTACTATCTAGCAGAACCATTACGCCATTTAGCCGCACCAATGTTCAACTGATAAATTTTTGACTCCATAACTTTACCTGTCTGATTGTAATACAAGTTTACACCATGCTCTCCAGCCGTACCATCAAGTGCATCTGCACGATGCATATATTGATCGTTATCAGCAGTAGCCTTATGTGGTGGATTTGGACTTACCATCAGTTCTAATGGAGAAATATCATCTACAAGAACTTCCAATGTTCCATTTAAAGTAGCAGAACCATTGTTGACCAAGGTGCCAAAATTATTTTTAGTCGCAGTCCATGGATTATTGCTAAAAATTTGTCCGTTGGATAAAAAAGTATTTGTAGAATAATTATTGTCAAAATTCAATGTCACATGTCCGGCTGTACCGTCTGCCATAGTCATTGTCTTACGGATATCAGCTCCTGCCATAGTCATCTTTCGGACATCACCGTCCTGCTTGGTCAAAACAATCAGGTTATTTTTCACCGTATAAGTACTTCCATCTGGAATATTACGCATATTGAAAATATTTCCTGCCGCACGAGTGTTCCAGTTAACCAAAGTATTGTTTTCAAACGTTATATTCCATGCCCCTCCCTTCCATGCACTCTGCTTGGTTTCACTGAAAAATGAAGGGAACGGACAATCATAGAAAGTGTTTCCACGAACCACAAAATCCTTATATAAATTAGAATTCGCATTATTCCCGGAACCGGCAATCCATGGATAACCTCCGGCACCATTACTATAATAGCCACAGTCAAAGAACTGGTTATCCTCTATCAAGACATGATCCCAAATTTTGTAATTAGGCCCCTGCTCACGAATGAACCCACGTACCAGACGCTTGAAAGTACAATTTTTCACCACAAAACTTTCCAAATGTACAGCCATACCATTAGAAAACATATTAATGAAATAATTACCTGTAGCCGAACCCAAACCGGCAACATTATCACCATAAGTAAGAGCCATTGGACAATCGAAATCAATATCATAAAATTCGAGCATCTTCATATAAATTTCTCCTCCTTCTCCAGCTTGTGGCTGGCGCCCGAACATCAAATTCATAGAATTAACATTAGTACCTGTCATATGCATACCACCTAACAATACTTTAGCACGTTTACCTGCTGCTACATCCTCAGGACGAGTACGAAGAACAAAACCTTTGCAGGTAGTTAAATTATCAAACATACAATAAGTCTTTCCACCTTCCAAATAATAAGTCTGTCCTTCGGCTAAATTTACATCGGAAATGAAGTCTGTTAAAAGGAAATCAATACGCATTGCATTGTATTTCAGAGCAGCCTCGTGCTGTATCAAAGCATTTTGATAAGCTTCATCTGAATCAAACCGGTCACGACTTGGAGCACTTAAGTCATGAGTTACTAAAATAGGCTCTCCCGGTTCTCCGTCTGAGCGGGCAGAACAAGTATTGTAATATGCATCCCATTTTACCTTCACATTCTCGTTGCGAACATTAATCACATAAACAGAGTTTTTCTGAAGTCCGTCAATATCTACATATCCCTTTTCAAAATCCTCATCGGTTAATTTATATTTTCTCCATTTTTCATTCACTGTTGATTCAGGATTATTAGGAGACGGATCTACTTCCAACCACTGATAAACAAAATTATCGTTAGCATCAAGCTGAAATTTTTCACGATAAATAGCCTTATCATCGTCTGATACCCCTTCTGTTACAGTTTTGAAAGCACGATTCAACATCACACGCATAGTAGTCTGTGTAGTCTTAGAAGCATCTACATAGACACAGAATGGAGTTGCATATCGATCAGAAGTGGTAATGCCCATCCATTCTGCCCACTGTCTGCCATCACCATGTCCATACCATTTGGATGCATGTGAAAAATCAGTCACATTATCATCTTTTGTTGATAACACGCGAATAGCAAAACGATAATCAGTGGAATACTGTTGATCTTTAATAACTAAATCAAGGACCTCCGGTCCTACAATGGTATCTAGTAACAAAAGACCGTTTTCGGCAGATGTACCCCAAGCATCTGCACCACCCGAAACATTTGGCTGTAGTGCCTGACGAATCTGGTAGCCCGCACAGTTATTCACTCCATACCAATAAAGATGAATATCATTGCCATTCGGTCCCTCTGCTTTACAATTATAAGCATAGTCATCCCCTTTTCCTCTATTATTATCACAAATGAACATAGTCATCCATTCTCTATCTATATTTGCCATTCCTTTCTCATCATCAGAACACGAAATACATGAGAAACCTGAAAATAACATTAATGCATATAAAAATATTTTTTTCATCATTCTGTCCTTTTATAAATTATTTATAGCCATAATAGTTCTTGTATACACCTGCTGAGCGTTGGATAGCCGCATTAGGATAAGGTAAAATATAACGTACAGGAGGTAAATCATTCACCTCAGGAACAGAATTACCATCCAGTGGTGATTCTGTTCCATCTTTGACCAACACAATCATTCCTTGTTCTGTATGACGAATATATCCATAGAATGAATATTTACATTGGTTAGTAGGCTCCGAATCATTGCTCCACTGATAAAATTCCGCCATCTTCCAAGTTGCTCCATCAACAGCTACCAAAGCTGTCGCTGGTTGATTAGCTGATTTGTAAGGATTATAAATATAGAGCATATCCAATATCTTATTGGGATAAGGATAGCCATAAACTTGATTTACATCCACACGCCATTCAACCGTTTGTGGAAGAACATGGTAATACATAGATTCGGGAAGATCATCCAAATAAGCACTACCATCATGTTCAGCTATATCATCTTCGAAGCCAGTAGAAGAACCGGCATTAGACATTCCTACAGAAAGATAGCGCAAAAAACTATAAACAATTTCCTGTCCATAAAGATTATTACGGACAAGATCTCTCCAGCGCATATTCTCACCCGCAAACTCCCATTTACGTTCATCAAGCACGGCTTTCAAAAAAGTTTCTTTAGAAGAAGCCACCTGAGCAATATAGGCAGAAACAACACTTTGGTCATCGAATGCCCGTGCATGGACTTGACGAAGTGACTCCTGAGCAGTGGCAGTAGGTCCTTCCAACTCATTAACAGCTTCGGCATTCATCAACAAAACATCCGTATAACGCATATAAGGGAAGTTAATACCTGTATTACTGGCACTCAAATTGGTAAACTGTCCCGCATTCGCCCACAATTTAGACCATTTATTATTATGGACAGTATAATCCGCACGAATCATACAAGAATCCTGAGTAGCATTATTAGCACTGTTACCATAATACCAAAGTCCATTAATAAAATCTCGACGCTTATCATTCTCATCGAATGAATAACGGTAAAAAGCACTCAAACGTATATCACCTTTAGATTCTCCCCATACATTCTTACCCAATGTCTTTCCTTCATTAACGGTTGATGTAGGTCCTTGAGAATACCCTGTATTACCTGTAGACTCCTTAGCAAAAGGAATCTCAAAAATAGGATCACCTTTAGCAATAATTTCAAAATTGCTTTCCTTGGTAAAAATATCTTGATAAGAAGTGCCTACAGAGTGTGTCCCCGAAGCAATAACCAGGCTAGTATATTCTTTTACGATTTGATAATACTTCTGATAATCTTCCGGACGTTTCATCACACCATAACTATTTGCATTATTTTTATCCGGATGAAGTGAATAACCTCCGGCAGTCAATGCAATACGTGCAATTAATGCCCAAGCAAACTCCTTAGACGCACGTTCTACTGTTGTTGTTGTAGTAGAAGACATCTTAGGAGCAATATCCTGCAAATCTTCAATAAGTTTATTTTGGATTTCTTCGCGATTCATTACAGGAATCACATAATTATCACCTAATTGTGAGGCTGGCAGGAAAGTGAAAGGAATATCCCCGAACATCACTACCAGATCATGATAAACCATAGCACGAAGACACTTGGCTTCGCCCAACATCTGCATAACAGCGGTATTCTCTTCATTATAAAGCGGACCAGTTTCTACACCCCGGATAAAACGGTTAGCATCTTCAATAGCTTTATAAGAAGCTCTCCAATATTTATCAATTTCGCCACCTTGATCGTCACAATCAAAACGTGCATAGCTATTATGGGTTGCTACATTACCTGTATACATCTGCATATCAACATCACTGTTCAAATTAAAAGTTTTCTGATAGGCACTGCCATAAAGATCACCTACCAAGATAGAAGCATAAACACCGTTCAACGCACGGCTAATTTCTGTTTCTTGGCTGAACACAAAGTCCTCATTGTAACTTGATGGAGAATCCACGTCAAGGAAATCATTGCATGATATTAGAGTCAAAGTTGCTAATCCTATTATTAAAGTATTTTTTAATTTCATGTGCTTTCAAATTTAGAATGTAATATTAGTACCTAGTACAAAACTGCGACTACGTGGGTAACGGTTATAGTCCATACCACAAGTTAATCCTGTCTGAATATCCACTTCAGGATCATAACCCGAATACCCAGTAATAATAAACAAATTAGAGGCTGATACATAAAAACGAGCTTTCGAAATCCCCCATTTAGAAGTCAGATTTCCAGGTAACGTATAGCCAACAGTCAAATCCTGACAACGCAGAAACGATCCATCCTCGATAAAATAGGAATGAGTTATTTTTTTTGTCACATCCGTCGGATTCCAAAGTGTCCTACCTTCGTTTAATTCACGGTACATATCCAACGAACCATCAATATAGTAACATTTGTACAAGCATTCGCCATCACCATCACGGGTATAACACCAACCTTTGTCAGCAAATGTGGAAAGCACATTGTAGAACTTATTCTTATTGCTTTCGGATGAGGAAAGCTGGTAAGCTGTCGCATTATTCACATCAAAATCAAGCATAAAGTTGAAGTTCATGGCAAAATCAAAACCCTTCCATTGTCCGCTCAATCCAAAACCTCCCTGCACTTTTGGATTGGTATTACCTATAACAGTACGGTCATCTTCTGTGATATATCCGTCACCATTCAAATCCTTGAACTTGACTTTGCCCGGCAGAGTAGCTATGCCTGAATTAGAATCTCCTGAAATCTGATTGATTATTGTTTTTGGATGTTCCACACCGTCTGCATCCATAATAGGTGCATCTTTCGAAGTTCCGTTTTCAGCGGCCGTTGATCCCCAAGGTACTGCTTGCAAGTTATTAGTGGGATCAAAATAGAATTCATCCATTGAATATAAACCATCATATACAAAACCATAAATAAGTCCTACTTGGTCACCCACCTTCAAACAATAATCATTGTAACTTGATTTCCAACGGTTATTCTGATCCCAAATCACATTGTCTGTACCATTTAATTTATCAACTTTCATTTTATTCATACCTAAAGAAAGATTTGCGGAAAGCACATAATCCCTGCCACTGAGAATATCTCCTGATATAGTTAATTCAACCCCTTTATTAGTTACTTGTCCAATATTTTGCATCTGACTTACATAACCAGTTGCTGAAGGAATGTCCGATTTATAAAGTAAATCTTTCGTCGTATTCCAATAAATCTCCGGAGTAACAGTGAGACGACCATTAAAAAGCGTGATATCAGCAGCAAGATTACGAGTTAATGTAGTTTCCCATTTAATATTTTTATTGGCAAAAGTAGTACCCCCTTGATTACCATACCATTGCTCTCCAAACTGAGTTGCTTCTCCAAATCCAGGTCCGCCGGTAGAATTAACAGTATATAAATAACGCCACATATCATCACTGATACGATTATTTCCTGCCAACCCTATAGCTGCACGAAGTTTTAACTGATCAATCCATTTTATATCTTCCATAAACTTTTCTTCTGAAAGCACCCAAGCACCTGATACTGAAGGGAAATATCCCCATTGATTACCTGGAGCAAATTTAGTGGAACCATCAGCACGCATAGTTACAGAGAGTAAGTATTTGTGGTTATAGTTATAACTTGCCTGCCCAAAGAAAGAAGCAGTGCGATCTGGAGTCGAAAGTGAGGAAGTTGACTCCTGCGGTGTACCGAATCCCATATTATCCCAAGCCTGTCCAGCCTCAAATGCACGTGGGAAATAACGATTCTTTTGGAAGTTCTTCTTATTTTGGCTATGATAAATTTCTTGCCCCAATAACATGGAAAAATTATGCTTATCTTTAATAGAAAAGCCATAAGATGCCGTGTTAGTCCAAATATATTTAAAAGACTGATCTTTCTGAATACTTGCTACAGGCAACGAATTATTTTTTGTACCTTCACCTGTCAAGGCACCCCAAAAACGATATTGATCTTTCCAGTTTAAACTAAGAGTGGCTTCTGTACGAAGCACCAATCCTTTAACAGGCTTCCATTCCAATGAAATAGCATTAGTATAGTTATAAGCATACTTATTCTGTTGATTAATGGCAATATCACTTTTCGGATTAGTATAAGTAAACAATGCTTCTTCATCAGGGTCAGCATAAGAAGGATCTATATATCCGAATTCACGTAATCCGTTAGTGGGTCTATAACGGAGTACATCAATAATACCGCCTGTACCAATATTATCACCTCCAGCTCCTTGATCACGGCGAAACGTAAATTTAGGATTGATATGCAATGTCAAATTTTTAGTTATATCAATAGCTGTCTTGATATTCAAATTGGTACGGCGCACACCCGACCCCATAATAATACCTTTATCTTCGCTTTGAGTAAGAGAAGCAGTGAAGCGCATCTTATCTGTACCTCCACCAATAGTTACATTAGTAGAATAATTGATAGGATTCTCTCCCATTACCTCATCCTGCCAGTCATGAGTAGGCAAAGAATAATACATATCCAAATCTTGCGGATTGCCAAAATTAGCACGGAAAAATTTGGCATTGCTAGAACGGCTACCATTACACGCCGACCATTCATATTGATAACGTGCAAACTCTGCTGAATTCATTAAATCTAATTTTTTAGACAAATGACTAGTAGACAAATGGGCATTGAAACTTACCTGTATTTTTCCAGCTTTGGCCGATTTAGTAGTAACAACCACTACACCATTACCGCCCTTAGCTCCATAGATTGCCGTGATAGAAGCATCTTTCAATACATCAATAGAAGCAATGTCTGTAGGAGGAATATCATTGATGTTATCCACCTGAAAACCATCGACAATGTAAAGAGGATCATTGCTCTGGGTCACAGACGTACCTCCACGAACACGAATGTTAATATCTGCCCCTGGAGCACCATCGACCGTAGTTACTTGCACACCAGCTATTTTTCCCTGCAAAGCCACAGCGGCTGAAGTAACTGGTACAGCAGCAATCTTCACACCAGACACGGAACCTACTGAGCCAGTCAGATCTTTACGAGCCCTGCTACTGTAACCCAGCACTACTACCTCTTCAAGCGCTTGTGAATCATCTTGCAGCGTAATTGTCAGTTCTTTTCCGGTAACCGCATCCACTTCTTGCGTTTCGTAACCTACAAAAGAAATAACAATTCTTTTTCCTTTAGACACGGCCAAAGTAAACTTTCCGTCAAAATCAGTTATGGTTCCGTTGGAAGGATTTCCCTTCTCCACAACGGAAGCTCCAATAACGGCTTCACCTGCCGAATCAAGTACAGTACCTTTTACGGTAATGCTCTGAGCAAACATCATCACCGGTATCAGTAACAGCACTGAAAACAGAAGAAGTCTGCTTTTCACTCCTCTTAATTCATTTGTAAATTTCATAATAAAATATTAAGTTAAACAAAAATTTAAAGTCCATTTTTTCCGTGAATGTGAAATAATATAAATCACTATTGTTATTTATATTCTATTCTAAAAGGAAACAATTACAATTTTTATGAGAATAATAGATACTTATTAAAATAGCACACGCATTCTTATAATTTCCGTGTACGCACACAAAACGAGTGAAAAATATTAGATATACAAATTCCCATGCTAAATAAAGCACATAATCAAGTACATTAACAGTAATGTTTTCCATTATAATTTAATGTTAGTATTAGAAAATTGGTTTATTTTTATACTATATACGCCACAAATAAAAATAATATTGTTGACTGAACCTAATTTTTGTATTGAAAAAAATTAGTTCAACCAATAATTACAACATAATGAACAAAAAAGACACATTCATCAATGAAAACACGGAATTACATAAAAAAGCAGTGCTATGGACTTGTCCTCCATAACACTGCCACCTCTATTTATCATAACTGACAAACTCCTACAGCTACAAACCTCACTCCTCCTATTTTATCTCATCCCACTTCGGTGGATTCACCTGCATCAAATGGCGGACAAAGAAATCATACCGCTTATGTTCGCCAAAATCTTCCCCCATTGTATGATGTGCTCCGGGAATCACGACCAATTCAAAATCTTTATTCGCCTTAATCAATGCATTGACCACCTGCATGGTAGAGGCAGGATCTACATTATCATCCAGTTCTCCCACCACTAACATCAAAGGACGACTCAACAGATGTGCATTTTCCACATTAGACCCTTCCTTATATTGATCTCCTACCGGATAGCCCAACCAAAGTTCATTCCACCAAATCTTATCCATACGGTTATCATGACAACCACAAGCTGAATAAGCCGCTTTATAGAAATCAGGATAAAGCAAAACTGCATTTGTAGATTCCTGACCACCGGCAGAACAACCGTAAATACCTACCCTGTCCACATCCATATAAGGATATTTCCGTGCAGCCGCCTTCATCCAGGCAATATGGTCCGGCAGACCAGCATCTTTCAAATTCTTATAACATACATTCTCAAAAGCACGCGAACGGAAAGAAGTTCCCATTCCATCGACCATTACGACGATAAAACCAAGTTCGGCCAAGGAAGTCATATTCCAGTCATAAGGACGGAAAGTCTTCGGAACATACTGGTCTCCGGGACCTTGATAAATGTATTCAATAACCGGATATTTCTTGTTCGGATCAAAGTTAGTGGGCCGGGCAATCAATCCCCACATATCCGTCTTGCCGTCCCGCCCTTTGGCAACAAATACCTCCGGAGCGTTCCAACCTTCAGCCTCCAAGCGAGTGATATCAGCTGTTTCCAACGGCATCATCACTTTACCATCCCTGGCACTACGTAACACAGCTACAGGAGCCTTATTCACCATAGAATAAACATCTACCAAATACTTCATATCTTCCGAAAACCAGGCACGGTGCATCCCTTCTTCGGGAGTAAGACAGGTAAGACCTTTGCCATCAAAACCAATGCGGTAATAACGGATGAGATAGGGGTCCTCACCGGCTTCCATACCATTTGCCGAGAAATAGATCTGACGGTTATCCTCATCTACCCGAAGCACTTCGCGTACATACCATTCTCCTTTAGTAATTTGATAATCGGGCTGTGCGGTAATACGGTTGTACATATAAAGATGATTCCAATTGTCACGCTCACTCATCCATATCATCTGCTTGCCGTCTTTTAAGTCATGACGGAAATGACGGGTATAATTCACATATGTATCGCTGGTTTCTTCTACCAACGGGCGCACTTTTCCCGTTTCGGCAGAAAGCTCAAGCACTCTGTACACCTGATGTCCGCGCTGGTTATATTCAAAAGTCACGGCACGGCTGTCGGGATTCCATTCGGGACCATATACTTCATATTGCCGGTCGAACAATTCGGTAGAAGGAATAATGCTTCGTCCGCTTTCCACTTCATAGATGCAGGGCACTTTAAAAGGAAGTTCGTCTCCCGGCTTCGCATACTCCTGTTTGTGAAGCTTGGGCTGAAGCTGATCAGCCGGAGAAGATTCCACATAATAAACATAGCGCTTTTCCACCGGACGGATCTTGCAGGAAGCCACCTTCTTACTGTCCGGTGACCAGCGGATGTAGGCTGAATAATAATTACCCAGTGTCCCGTCCAAGCTCAGTTGCTTTTCTTTTCCGGTAGCCACCTCCTTTACATAGATATTCTGATTTTTAATAAATGCGATCCATTTACCATCAGGAGACGGAACCGGTGATGCCGTCTTCTCATCATCCACCTCCATCCAATGCTTTTGCTTGGGAGGGAGAGGAAGCGCCCCTTCATTGACCAGCTGATTTTTCCGGGATGCATACATCCAACGTTGATTATTAAACACAAAGTGTAGCGTATCCAATCCCTTACTGACCGACAAATGCCCCAATGCAAGAGCTTCCGGCTTGACCTCTTTTCCGGATGCAGCACCCAGCGCCTTTGCCAGACGATGAGAATCAAACAATTCTTTTCTAGCTTTCTTATCCGCATCTACAGATACATACAGGCAGCCGTCCGGAGTATTCCGCACATACCAGAATTGATGAGTACCCTCTATCCATTGCGGATTGACATTGGAATAGAAAACTTTATCCGCACTGAACTTCTCTTTCAATACATAAGCACGCCGATAATCATCAGCCGTACCTTGAGCGATAGCCATGCCCCCACTAAGGAACATGGCTACCAGCCAACCTAACTTACCAACCTTCATTTTGAATTATTCTATTTCACTTCCCATTCAAACAAACCCGATGAATTATCGGCCGGCTGAACAATCTCCAGTTTTACCGCTTTTGTCTTTACCGGGTCAAAATTGACTGTATTCCCCGTACCTTTTTCCACTCCATACTTATCCGCTCCACTCACCGGTTGCCACTGGCCTTGTGCATCTTTATAGTACACCTTCCAACTTTGCGGTATGCGGCATCCCCCCCAAGGAGCATCATCATACCAATATACGGTAGCACTGGAAACAGTCGCTTCGGACGGGAACTCGTAGGATATCCATTCAGTAGTTCCCTGTTTGGGCCACCAATGGTAATAGGGTACGGAACGGTCATTCTCATCTTTCGGCACCAGACGGTCATTAATGGCGGAGATGGATTTCACCTTATGCGAAGCATCCACTTTGCTTTCCGATGCCAGCGTAGCAGGCATAGTCGGACGGGAAGCACTTAATTCCTGAGGCAACCATACAGCCATAGCACCTGCACCGCGGTGTGCCCAAGCATAGTAAGGGATCAACGTCAGCTTCACATCAGTAGCCGTCAGACGACCTCTATCGTCATAACCCAGAATCTGTGCATCTGTTTTCAATTGGTTAATACCATACAGCAAATCCGGCTTTTCAACAACCTCAAATTCCGGAGTACGATTCATAAATACACTCAGCACATCAAAATCATTATCCGGCCATTCCGCACAATAGACTATCGGTCCACGTTCCACAGCAATACGTCCACGATCTGCTTCCACCTTATTATTGGCTTTTACTGTACGAGGCTCCATATCGAAATGAACGGCTATCTTATCTCCTTTCTTCCAACGGCGGTCTATGCAGAAATAACCATCTTTAAGCTCACTCTGCACCGGTTCCCCATTTACTTTCACTGTATAGCTCAAACGCTTTCCATCCGAATAAGTGTACAGGTCACTGGGAACTACCTGATTACGCACCCATCCCGGAATACGGATTTTCATTGTAAACTGTCCGGCATTGTTCTTGTTGACACCGATAGTGACATCACCGTTCCAAGGATAATGAGTAGCCTGCTCCAAAGAAACAGCCTTGCCCTCTACCTTCAAGTTCGAAGTATTGGACATGAACAGATTAACATACACGTCCTTACCTTTCACCGCATACACATATCCCGGCAAAGAAGGAATGAAACGACAGATATTGGACGGACAACAGGCACAGCCGAACCAAGGCTGACGCTGGTGCTGTCCTATGCTTTCCAACGGATTAGGATAGAAGAACCCGCCACCGTCCAGGGATACGCCCGAAATAAGACCATTATATAAAGTACGTTCCAGCACATCATAATATTTTGCCTCACCATGAAGCAGGAACAAGCGGTAGTTGACATACACATTACCGATAGCCGCACAAGTCTCACAATAAGCAGACATATTGGGCAATTCATAGTTCTTGCCAAAAGCTTCCCCGTTACTGGTGGCGCCGATGCCACCGGTGATATAATATTTCTTGCCCACAATGTTATCCCAAATACGGTCTATGGCATGGATATAAGCCGTGTCTCCCGTCAGTGCGGCTACATCTGCCATACCTGCATACATATAGGCAGCGCGAACAGCATGTCCCACAGCCTCATCTTGTTCCACTACCGGTTTATGCGCCTGACTGTATTCATCCGTACGGGTAGTATATCCGCGCTGGTCCAAAAAGAATTTGGCTTGATCCAAATATTTCTGTTGCCCTGTTACCAAGTACAGTTTGGCAAGGGCCATTTCGGCAATCTGATGTCCCGGCACAC
>ENA-OOSV01000602-OOSV01000602.1-human-gut-metagenome-genome-assembly--contig:-NODE-602-length-16769-cov-1.564616_pt1 | contig 16769 bp, 13 predicted proteins | sample MGYA00241179_ERZ501216 | MGnify/ENA primary metagenome ERZ501216 (study PRJEB25962, sample SAMEA2042498) | human gut metagenome | biome: human gut; feature: human-associated habitat; material: faeces...
CACATACCCGATAGCACTTTCCGGCAGATTGATATCCATGTACATACGAGCATAGTCCATGATACCGACTATCGGTTTCCCTTGTTCGATACGGACATCAGACGTATAATGGGGCAAATCCACGATCACACCGTCGAAAGGAGCTTTGACATTCATCTTCTCCAAATTGAGCTTACCGTTCTCGTAATCATAGCGGGCGTTTGTCACTTTTACCTCCGTATTACGCATTTCGCTAAGCGTCACACCGCCTTTCTCATACAAGGCTTTCTGCTTCACTTGCTCCTGCTCGGCTATTTCAAGACTCAACTCTTTGGCATCGATAGCGATACCGTTTTCGTATTCCCGGTCTTCGAGGCGGACGATCAGTTGTCCTTTGGAGACGATATCTCCCAGTTTAAAGGGCTTGCCTGTACGGGGATTGGTTTGCAGTTTGTACAAGCCACTCATTTCGGAATTGAGCGTTACTCCATAGGTAGGCTGCGCCGTACCGGTCGTATTGACCAGCTTGCTGATAGAACCTTTCTTCAATTTCGTTACCGACACGGGTGTAGCAATATCGTTCTGTGTATTCTGTGGCTGATTATTACAACCTGCCGTCAACAGGACGAACAATAAGAGAGATGTGATTGTATATTTCATATTCATATTATTTTTTCGTTACTAAATCTTCCATCGGGACAATAGGCACATCGTGCTCGAAATCGTAGAGGGAAAGTATCTTAAGGTTCAATAATTCGATCTTATAATTGATAAGCGCCTGCGTATAGGCGATCTTTTTATTTGAAAGCTGGGTCTGGAATTGGTTCATGTCCATACCAGTTATATCGCCCTCCCGGTAACGGGTCAGATTCAAATCATAGGTACGCTGTGCATTTGCAACATTCTGCTTGGCTATCTTGATCTGCGAAAGCAAGTTTTCCAGGCTACGCCAGGTCTGGCGGATGTTCAGTTCAATGTTGACTTTGTCTTCATGGAATTCCAGCCTGTTGATCTTCTGGGCTACTTCCTGCGCCTTGACACGGGCTTTCTTCTCTCCCCAATCAAAGATCGGGACACTGAAGCTGATGGCAACACGCGGATTCTGCGTCGGGTTATTATAAATCTTTTCCAGATGTCGGTTATCACCGATCAGACCGAAGGAGAGAGCAATATCTCCCTTGAACTCGTTCAGAGCCTTCGTCTTAATCATATCGAAAGCTAGTTCTTTGCTCTCAATCTCACGCTGACGCAGTTCCAGACGCGATTCAAGACCATGCTGTATCGCCTTTTCCAGATTCACTTCCACCGGCTTGATCTGTACTTCGGCAAAGACCATGATATCCTCGTTCAGATCCATCCCCAACGTCTGCTTTAACTGGTCTTTCGAGTTTTCAAGCGATACTTGCTGTTCTTCTAGAGAAGAACGCGCGGAAGCGAGATTCACTTCCGCTTGAAACAACTCATCGCGGGCAGCCAGGTCGGCTTCCACCTTATTCTTGATAATCTCATAGCTTTGCTGTGCATTGGTCAGTTCTTCCCTAGTAATAGCCAATTGGCTTTGTGCCATATAGACAGAATAGAACTGTTGGGTAATATCCTTTTCCGTACTCAATCGTTGCAATGCGTAGCTGATATTGGCATTCTCATAATCGTATTCGATCTGTTGCAGTTCCATCTTACGCTTGTTATAAGTAAAGATGGGTTGCGAAAGCTGCAGGTAAAGGTCGTTGCTGAACGCCTTGTTACTGGTCTTCGTACCGTCGATATTGGAGTTATTATCCTGCCAGCCGAAACGGTTGATCAATGAGAGAACACCATCCGTCCACAAGATCGGTTGATCCACTTGGAATGTTCCAGTCGCACTGAACCTCTCATTCGTATACCACTGAGACAGGCGGTTATCGAAACTGCGGCTCTTGCTGTAATCCACCGGATTAAGGTTCAACGAGAACTTCGATTTCAGGGAAGCCCGCTGTGCAACCAAGTTCTGCTGATAACGTTCCAGATTCATGTGGGAACGGCGCAGGGAAGGACTATGCTCTTCCGCTATATCCATCGCCTTCTCGATCGTCAGCGAGACCTGCCCCTGCGACGAGACCCACCTAGGCAGACGGCAGCCGTCAGTATTATCTTTTTCATGGATAGTAACTCTCTTCGTATCATGTATCTAATTCTATTAATATCGTTTTACTATTTTGACCGCATCTGCCGTCACGCTTCGTAGCTTGCACTCGTTCGTCAGGGTGATCCGGACCGTATCGGAACTGAAGTAGTAGGCGCCTATAGGTTCCCAGCCTTCATTCGCTTTTTTCAGATCTATATAAGCATCTTCGTTTTCTTCGTCATACTCCACCTTAAAATGGTATTCACCGCCAGCCTGCTTATTATATTTCAGCTCATTGTCTTTGGAAACATAATAGTAGACATCATATTGTCCGGCAGAAAGAATCGGAACTTTCCAGGTTGCCGTTTGGCTGCCGTTACCACTCTTGATCACATAGGCTGACCGGATATAGCGGCCATAGTAGGCGGCATTCGTCGTAGCTGTCCACTGCAACGGGGCACGCCAGGGAGAGACACCGGCATATTTAAAAGAAGTATTTTCGACCTTATCGAGCCACTTGGGCAGAAGCCCAACCACGGCTGGTTTGGACAGGAAAAAAAGAGAATCTTCATTATCGACGACCACCTCTCCTTCCACTACGGGAGAAAAGTCTGTAACAATGAAATCTCCTTCGGTATCGACCGCCCTCTCTCGTTCTTCCCGGATGTTAGTAACAGGCAGGTTCAGTATACTCGGCAGATTTCCGGCTATCAGCGTATTCACATCCACCTGGCGAGGCGCTTCCTCCCAGACCGTTACCAGCAACTTGGTCTGTCGGGCGGCAAGAGGCAGTTTACGGTTCACACGCGGATCGATACTCGGACCATAGCCTCCGATCTGTATATTAAGTTGAAGCATACCGTCATTATCAGAATTATTGCTGACCAATTGCTTCAGCACGAAACTCTCCTGTCCCTTGTTCGTGATCTTGGTCACTTCGGGCTGCCCGATCGTATAGAAAGGAAGAGGCGTCGGACGATCCCATCCGGAAATACCTGCACGGATATCGGCCCCGCTGATCATCTCCAACGTATCTAACAGGTTCTCAAAGCGCATATTACGAAATTCGTTCCGTTCCAACAGGGCATACAGGGAATCCCTGAACAGACTTACCCCCATATTCACTTCGGCAGGAGCAAACAAGCAATACCCTTTCAGACTGATCGTGTTATTCAGCAAATCGAGATGTTTCACATCAGACAGAAGCTCTTTAAATGAATATCTCTCCATCAGCAGGTTCGCTTTCTCATTATTGCTGATCCCGTTTATCTCGCGTTCCCACCCATTATTATCGGATTTCCTCTGCAGATAAAGTTCGACCAACCGGTTCGTAACAGACCATTCGGAAGAATAGATATTATACCGGAAATTATAGAGTTCGGGAAACAGGAAATATGGATTGCTTTGGGAAGAGATATTGAACTTGCCTCGACTGCCAGAAGAGAAATTATAGTTACCTTCCGTCTGCGAAAAAATCCACAGGAAACTGTTCATCACCCGAATCTCCGCCTCTTCTTCACTGATCTCACGCCCTCCCCGCTTCGACCATTTCAACTGGTTTTTCTTGCTTCTGACAAAATCCATCTGATTGAACATACAGCCCAGTTCCGGGAAAAGAACCATTTCCGGCTGCACCACTTCCTGCGCTTGCGACCAGGAACGGACATAGCTATAGAACTGTGCCGGAACTTCCACCACTGAAAACCGGTCGAACGGGTAACTCAACTTATACGTGCGTTCGAGATTCTCCCGCAGGTTGCGGATCAATCCCGGAATCGTATCACGGATCGAATCGAACGCCACCTCGTAATAATCGTGCCCTTTTATATGCCAGATGCTATAGAGCGTACTATCACTTTCCACACTCTTCTGTTCGTATTTTCCGATAATAAGGGAAATGGACTGATAGGGATTGTTTGCTGATTGCGAAATAGAAACCAGTCCGGGAAGCGGCTTCACATCCAACCGAAAACGACTGAAATAGGTCTGTTGCCAATCAGGACTCTTGTCGCTATACCCCGTTCCGGGACGCGGATACCAATAGGTTTCGGGCGTAAACAGCACATAATCTGATGTCTGAAAACTATATTTCTTATCGAGCTTAAGCATTTCCTTATCATACGGTTGCTGCAAGACCTCCTCCGGGATATCCAGATAACAAAAATCATCCTTTATCCTCCCCTCATAACTGACCGAAAACGAAATGGTATCACCCTTTTCTATCTTCCTTCCGAAATCCACCGCTAAAATCTGTTCCTCCCGCTTAAAATTCAACGACTTCTCTCCATCCTTTACCTCCTCGACCCTCAATCCGGGATTCAGGCAAAAGATAAATACTTCCGATGCAGCAAGCGCCGTTCCCTCCATCCCGACAACGGAACGGATTGTTTCAGACTTCTGTTCCACCGAAATATCGTAGTAATCAATCGCCATCTTTGGCTCATATACATATTTATTGTTAATACTTGTGTACAAAGCACGCATCTCCCCTTCCCTGAGAATCGAACGTACATGTCGAAAACCCGCCGTCCCCATTAGCAAGAACATGCAGAACGAAAGGAACAACCACGGATAATGGCTCCTCCTAGCATTCGGTAACCGCTTGAACAAGAAGATCGTAAAGAAGATGAATCCCAAACCGGCAAAGAAATAAATCGCTCGGTGGTTTAAGATCAGCCAGGTTACTGAACCCGACGATCGTCGATTTGAACAACGGCAGGTTATACACCATATAATCGAACAGATAGTAGAACTTATCCTGTATATAAAACAAGGTCAGCCCAATATACCCTAACAAAAGTATAAAAGTGAGCGCCTGGTTCTTCAACAGCAACATAAGGAAAATTGAAAGTCCGATGATAAATATCAAAGTAGGAATACTGATCAGAAAGAAATAAACCAGATAAGCCGGCAAATCGACCGCCACGCCCGATGCCATAAAGTTAAAAGCCAGCACAATCGCCAATACCAGCAGGTTCAGGAACAGAAACACCCTGAGGTTTCCCCATATCTTCCCGACCACATACTCGGCATTACTGAGCGGCCGGACATAAAAGACCTCGGAAGTATCGAGCTTCTTGTCCCTTTTCAGAAATTCGGAAGAAAGGAAAACTGCGACCACCGCCTGTCCCGTATTCAACAACAAAAGGTTCAGATAGGGTATATTGGATGAAACCGATTTTGCAAACCACAGGCCGAAATTGTCCTCCATCAACATCATGGCAAAGTTGAAAAATCCTAAAAACACCACGGCAAGCAGGGTGAAGATACGAAAAAACCAACTCCTCACCAATATCTTGCTTTCGTATTTAGCTACAGATCGTATGTTCGTGATAAATGACATAGGCAAGTGATCTCTTTTAATCGTTTCTCCAACGGTTCAACTTGTTTTCCATATAATAGACATAGGCATGTTCCAGATTAGGCGGATAGGATTCCGCATCATATCCCTGTACCTCGTCAGCCACGACCTGCACTTCCCAGCCCGTACCGGAGGGAATCGTCGAGATAACCGGATACAGTTTATCCACCTCATGCAATTCGTCGCTAGTCACCCGTATACGCCACACTTTTCCTTCCGCCTGCCTCAACATATCTTGCGGGGAACCGTAAAAAGAAACTTCTCCCTTATTCATAAGCGCCATACAGTTGCATGTACTCGATATATCGCCCACGATATGGGTGGAAAGGATAATTGTCACGTCGTTTTCGCTGACTTCCGACAGGAGATTGCGAAAACGAATCCGCTCCTCAGGATCGAGCCCCGTCGTGGGTTCGTCTACAATAATCACTTTCGGATGATGAATCAATGCCTGCGCAATCCCCAAACGGCGCTTCATACCTCCCGACAACTTATTGGCATACCGGTCGCGTACATCGAAAAGTCCGACATTCTCCAGCATCTCGTCCACTGCATTTTTCCGCAAAGACTTACAGTTCATACCGGAAAGACGCGCAGCATAATCTAAAAACTCGTACGTTTTATATTTGGCGAAAAAACGGAAATCCTGTGGTAGATATCCCAATACCCCCCGTATCTCCTTGCGCTGCCGCATCAGGTCGTACCCGCAGATATTCACCTCACCCGAAGTAGGTTCCATAAGAGCCACTAAAATACGCATCAAAGTAGATTTGCCAGCCCCGTTCGGGCCCAAAAGTCCGAACATACCAGTCGGTATTTCTAGACAGACATCTTTCAATGCGTGGTTTCCGTTCGGATACACTTTATTGAGTTTTCTAATCGATATGCTCATCAACAAGTAAATTCAAATTCATATAAATAGAGAGTCTAAAGATAATAGTTATAATATAAAAACAGGCACGGATTACATGGATTTCACAGTTTTAAATCAAATTAAACCGTGCAATCCGTGTAATCCGTGCCCGAAAAACAGATAAAACTATGTAAATCTATCGATTAATAGTTCTGTTTCATCGGTTCGAAGTAAGCCTGAGGATGTTCGCATGCCGGACATTTCTGCGGAGCTTTCTTTGATTCGATAACGAAACCGCAATTACGACACTGCCATAAAATAGCTTCGGCTTTTTCAAACACCGTACCTGTTTCGATGTTAGACAACAGCTTGCGATACCGTTTTTCGTGTTCAGCCTCAACCTTGGCAATCATACGGAAAGCAACAGCAATAGCTTTAAATCCTTCTTCTTCAGCAATATCAGCGAAAGCAGGGTAAAGGTCAGCCCACTCTTCGTTTTCTCCGGCAGCAGCAGCAGCCAGGTTTTCAGCAGTTGTTCCGATCACGCCTGCCGGATAAGCTGCTGTGATTTCAACCATACCACCTTCGAGGAATTTGAAGAAACGTTTGGCGTGTTCCTTTTCCTGTTCAGCTGTTTCCATAAATACACCTGCAATTTGTTCGTAACCTTCTTTTTTGGCCACGCTTGCGAAGAACGTGTAACGACTTCTTGCCTGAGATTCACCGGCAAATGATTTCAGCAGATTCTGCTCGGTACGAGTACCCTTAATACTTTTTTCCATAATGCTAATTTATGTATATATAAAATAAGTTCATATAATCACCCTAAATAAATAACGTTCAAAGGTAGGAAAATGTTCAAGCAAACAGCAAATTTACATATACAAAATATTTCTATAACCCAATAGATAATATTTATGCTAACCCGAAAATAAATTATTTAAGTATCTAACTGCAGATTCCTTTGCAGGAAACAGAAGGTTCCATTGCAACAACAGATTCATACAAGCTTATAAAAAAGATTAAAAACATATTTACTTTTTTTGTAACTTTGCAGCACTTTTAATCAATCAGGCAGAAAGATGAAGAACAAGTTTGATTTTCAGCCCAAGCTAGTATCAGCGCTGAAAAACTACTCTAAAGAGAAATTTATGACCGACCTGATGGCCGGTATTATTGTTGGGATCGTAGCATTACCACTCGCTATCGCTTTCGGTATCGCTTCGGGAGTAAGCCCGGAAAAAGGGTTGATCACCGCTATTCTCGGTGGATTTTTCGTATCGTTGTTAGGAGGATGCAACGTACAAATCGGTGGACCGACAGGTGCGTTTATCGTAATCGTATACGGCATTATCCAAAATTTCGGAAGCGAAGGACTGGCTATCGCCACTGTTGTCGCCGGTATTATTCTAGTAATCATGGGGGCGTTGAAACTAGGAACAGTTATCAAGTTTATCCCCTACCCGATCGTTGTCGGTTTCACCAGTGGTATCGCCCTCACCATTTTCACCACGCAGATGAAAGACCTTTTTGGGCTGACAATGGATAAGGTCCCTGCGGATTTCATTTCCAAATGGATCGCCTATTTCGAACATTTCGATACGATGAACCTCTGGTCGTTGCTGATCGGGCTTACCAGTATCGTGATTATCGCCATCACACCGAAGTTTTCCAAAAAGATTCCGGGTTCGTTGATTGCCATTATCCTGATGACAGTTGTCGTCTACGTCATGCGCTATCATTTAGGGATCACGGGAATCGAAACGATCGGAGACCGTTTTACGATCAATGCTTCCCTGCCCGGTCCCGAAACGATCAACTTCAATATGGAAACGATCAATCTTCTGCTTCCTTCCGCATTCACTATCGCAATGTTAGGAGCGATCGAATCGTTACTGTCCGCTACGGTAGCTGACGGTGTGACAGGAGACAAGCATAACTCCAATACCGAATTGATTGCACAAGGGGCCGCTAATATCATCGTACCTGTCTTCGGCGGTATTCCCGTTTCCGGTGCGATTGCCCGTACCATGACGAATATCAACAACGGCGGACGCACTCCGGTTGCCGGCATCATCCATGCAATCGTATTGTTGCTGATTTTACTCTTTTTGGGTCCGTTGACCAAACATATTCCGATGGCTTGCCTGGCCGGCGTTTTGGTTATCGTTTCTTACAACATGAGCGAATGGCGTACATTCAAATCATTGATGAAAAACTCCAGATCGGATGTCGCTGTATTGCTGGTAACTTTCTTTCTGACGGTTATCTTCGACCTGACGATCGCAATCGAAGTAGGATTGCTTATCGCCATGTTCCTCTTTATGAAACGTGTAGCTGAAACGACTCATGTATCGGTAGTAAAAGACGAGATCGATCTATCGGACGATGGAGAAATCCACCATGACGAAGAAGTCCTTTCCCTTCCTAAAGGTGTGGAAGTATATGAAATCGACGGTCCGTTTTTCTTCGGGGTGGCAAGTAAGTTCGACGATATCATGCACAATATGGGAGATAAACCGAAGATCCGTATCATCCGCATGCGTAAGGTTCCCTTTATGGACTCGACAGGATTGCATAACTTAGAGAACCTGTTCCGCCTGTCACAAGCCGAACATATACATATGATTCTTTCAGGGGTGAACGAGCATGTACGTCGTGTACTTGTCAAATCTGGTTTCGACAAAAAGATCGGAACGGAAAATATTTGCAGCAATATAAACGAAGCTGTAGCAAAAGCACACGAAGCAATAAGATAAATAAAAAATAGCTCCCGTCCTCCTTTTTTCAGATGGGAGCTATTTTTTCAGATGGGAGACAAAAGATAATTCCGTACGACTCAAACATCACACAAACGCTATATGAAGAAAACGGTCTCCCGATTTATCCTTCCTTGCCTCAAACACAAACTCTTTTGCAATCGTCTCTGCATCTTCAAAACTAAACCCATTCTCCGGCTGGCTCCAATACCAGAGCTGCGGGACATTTTTTTTGCTATTCGATGATTCCATTATTTTATATATTTATCCATAAGACACAGAATATGAAAAAACCCCTATCCAAATCAGAAATAAATATTACATTTGTCAATTCTGTCTATACCTTTAAATTGGATACCAGGATATTGGTTATACAAAAACAGATTTATATCCAATTATAAAATATATGAACAAAAAGGCCCTACTCCCGCTAATCGGTTTATTCCTGTTGGTAACAGGAATAGTCCTTCCCGGATCTGCCCATGCACAAATCAGCGAAGGTGGAACACCCACTTCCTTCAAGTATCAAAACACACTGAAAAGCGATCTGCCAACCGTTCAGATCCCCATCAATTTCAGCGTAGAGGACCTGAAAACAGTAGACAGATGGCAGGTCAGCCAAGGGGCACCGCTGAAAGTAGGAGTTTTACTCCCGACAGACCTGACAATAGACAATGCTGGTAGCTGGAATACCCTACCTGATGGCAAAAGAGTATGGCGACTACAAGTACAGGCAAAAGACGCCATAGCTTTAATGCTCAGTTTCAGAGATTTTTATATTCCGGAAAATGGGAAACTCTTTATTTACAGCTCCGATAAAACACACCTGATTGGTGCCTTTACCCATCATACCAATCCACCAACGAAAGAATATGCCACCGAATTTTTAGCCGGTGACAAGATCATACTCGAATATGAAGCAGGCATATCGGAAAACGAACATCCCCGCATCGCAATAGATGCTGTAGGATACGGATATAACCATTTGCATGTTTCACGTACGATGGCCGATACAGGCCCTGGCACTTCTGGATCTTGTATGGTAAATATCAATTGCGAAGAGGGAGAAGCTTGGCAAACAGAGAAAAACGGTGTTTGCCAAATGACATTGCCTATTGGAAACTACATCTATATCTGCTCCGGAGCTTTGGTAAACAACACAGCTGAAGATTTGAAACCTTACATCCTTTCTGCTTTCCATTGCATTGACTTAGATATACCAGTCACAGAAAAAAACTTAAACAAATATACTTTCTATTTCCATTTCGAACATACCGGATGTGAAAATAACTCCAGTATCGCATCTTATAGAACAATAACCGGATGCAAGAAAATAGCCGGAATCCCATTAGATGGCGGTTCAGACGGTCTGCTTCTTTTATTGAACCAAACTATCCCGGAACACTACAATGCCTACTACAACGGTTGGGATCGGAGCAACACAGCCGCTCAATCAGGAGTAGGTATCCATCATCCGTCAGGGGATTATATGAAGATATCGACTTTCAACAAGGTGGCAAGGACCTCTACTTGGTATGGTATAGACAACATCAAAGGCGCACCAAACGCACATTGGAACGTCGTGTTCGAACAAACAGCCAATGGGCATGCTGTAACGGAAGGAGGATCCTCAGGTTCTCCATTGTTCAATCAAAACAAACAGATTGTCGGTACATTGAGTGGCGGTTCATCTTCTTGCGAAAAACCGAACGGAGCCAATACTTATGGTAAACTTTATTATCACTGGGATCAATATCCAAACAAAGACAATACATCTCGTATGGATATATATTTAGATCCCAATCATACCGGTAAAACACAACTGGCCGGCCGATACGCGACAGCTCCGAAAGCAATGCCAACTGATCTGACATCGGTCTACCAAAACGGAGAGGTTCTATTGAAATGGAAAGCACCCGTCTCTGCCAGCGAAAAACCGGAACAGTATAACGTTTATCGAAACAATATATTGATCGGACGTACCTTTTCTACATCTTATATTGACAAAGAACCTGAAACCGGTATCCAATCTTACAGCGTTTCCGCATCGTATACAGACAACAAAGAGTCTGCTGTAGCCACCACATCTATTTATGTCTATGAACTGAAGATCCCAACCGATGTAACCACCTCAACTGATGGCAAGAATATCCTCGTCAAATGGAAGGAACCTATTTACCAGCAAATGATCTACTGGGGAAATGGGACAGCTTATCTTTCGTTAGGTTTCAAACAACCTTTCTATTTCGGACAAAGATGGAATAAGGAAGATCTGAAACCTCTGCACGGGCACCTTGTTGAATCTGTTTCCTTCATACCAACCTCAGGTTCATCTTATACGCTGAACATCATACAAGGAAAACGAAAATATGTACAAAAGTTGACTAATTTACCTTTTGATAAATTAATTGAAATCCCGCTTAAAGAACCATTTGTCATTGATGCTTCCCAAGAACTAATCATTGCTTTCCACGCTGAAGCTAAACTATCCACCGCCTATCCAGCAGTCATGGACGAAGGACCAGCAGTCAATGGAAAAGGTAATTTGATTTCATTCGATGGAGAAACGTGGGAATATCTGTATGAACCTTCTGAAAATGAAAATGAAAATTATGATTTCAACTTCTTTCTTGCCGCCACCGTCAGTTCAAAAACAAAGGATATACTAACTATAAAAACTGCATCCAACGACACAACATTGTTAAGTAAGTCATCAGCAATGCCCATACTCACTCGGATATCCGAAGTCGGTTCTTCACTCCGGAGCAGCCAGGCAAGTGCATTTCCGACAATAACAGGTTATAACATTTATCGTAATGGAAGCAAAATCGGCAACGTCCCCAATAAGTTTATCACCCAATATATAGACAAGCAAGCACCGACAGGTAGTATCTTGTATCAGGTTTCCACTCTATACGGAAAAGACGAAAGCAAGAAAGCGGATGCCGACAAAGAAGTAAATGTAGGAAATGAAAAGATCATCCTTTCGGAAACAACGATCTCTCCCACTGTGTTTACAGATCAGGTAGAACTATTCGGAAATGAAAAAGTGGATTTGCTAGAAGTCATCACGTTAGACGGTAAAACGGTCATTCGCCAAAAGAACCCTAGAAAGATCGTTTACACCGGCTCTCTTTCTTCCGGTATTTATATCTTCCGCATCCATACAGATGGAAAAGCTAAGACAATGAAAGCACAAAAAATAAATTGAGAATTAAAAATGGAGAATTGAAAAGCATTGTGACTTCTTACAATGCTTTTTCAATTCTCCATTTTTTAATTTTTCAAGCTGACACCGTTACATCAAACCCTTCTTGACGGGCACGGTCGGCAATAGCTTCCAATTCATCTTTTGTCACCTTCTTCAAGTTTTTTACGGGAGTTTCACGGTCGATTGTATAGATCATAACCTGTCTAGGCTTGATTTGTTTTAAAGCTTCCAACCAACCGGAAATTTCGTGTTCGGTTGTATTCGTCACGCTTTCTCCATCCACTTCCCCTTTCAGAAACATGGTTTGTATAATCAGATTGCCATAAAAACGGCAAAGTTGTCCCAACAACCTATCGAAAGTAAAAGCCGGGGAATTGGGAACATTCAACTGCCCGATACGACTATCCGATATGGAGTCGAGTTTCAATATATTATCTTCAATCTTATTCAATGCCAAGAAGACATCCTCCTTATGGAGCATGGTCGAGTTCGAGAGCACGGCAATCTTAGCCTTCGGGAAAAAACGGTTACGGGTTTCAATCGTATCATCGATAATATCGGCAAATTCAGGGTGCATGGTAGGTTCACCATTCCCAGCAAAAGTGATTACATCGGGAGCAATACCCTCTGTCTGCATGGAAGACAATTTATTTATCAAAGCCTCCTTTACCTCTGCACGGGTTGGCAGTTTACTGCGCGTACGGTGATTCTCGTTTAGTCCGCATTCACAATAAATGCAATTGAATGAACAAAGTTTCCCGTCTGTAGGAAGCAGGTTCATACCTAAAGAAATACCTAACCGACGGCTATGTATCGGTCCGAATACTATTTTATCAAAAAGAATTGTAGACATAATAATTTATATTTGAGTGCAAAGCTACAAAAGCTATCAAAATGGAGATATGAATTTCCCCAGCTTTAGGACTATTTAGCAAACCGTCAAAATTTCCAGCGCAGTAACGTATATATATCTGCTTTAATATTTCCTTCGATCTCTTCTAAATCAGTACCGACCACGTCACGATCAGCATAATATGTGTATCCTAATTTAGCAGACACAGAAAGTTGCTTCACAATATCCCACCGGAAAGAAAGCGCCAACCGAACACCTTTTCCATAAAAGGAAGGCATATTGAAAGCATACAAGATATTTTTTTCATAAGAAGATATACGGGTCCGATAATTATCCGTATGAAATCCGGCTATATGAAAATCTGTTTGAACAGGAACATCAACCGGTTTCCAACCTACGCTTTGGGCAATCATCCACCCTCTGCTTTTTTCGTTCGCTTCTGTATAACAAATACCGTCTGCAGATGTCCGCAGCGAGACGGATGAAGAAATCGTATATAAGGCCTGCATACGCAAACGCTGTTGATGGTAAGGTGTTATATTTTCCCTTTGTTTGTATTTATAACGGACGTATACGGACAAATTCCGGCTCGGCGTATAATCAAGTTGAAGCATATATTCCTTTCCCGTCGACGGCGCATCCACTCCATATTTCAGCCAGGGAAACCGGAATACATCCGCATACGCGGACAACTTCCAGCGGGCAAAAGGCGTCCATTGCATCCCTATATACATTCCCTGTTCATTCCGGACAGCCGAGTTTTGTGAAAAAGCATTCCCGAAAAAAGCCTGGTAACGTTTATCATAATAACGATACAATAACAGCAAGGAAAAATAAGAAGCAGGTGTCAACTGCAAGGCATTCAGGGAAGCAACCGCCCCATTCCGGCTTAAAGCCGTTTCACCATAAAACTTGATCAACTTATTTTTCAACAAGTAATCCACACTGATATTCAGATTCCGGTTACCGCGAAAATAGAAAAGATTATAAGGTTTCGGATCGGGCTGTATCGAATAATTTCCGAAAGAATAAGAAAGGGCAGTCAGACCTATACATAAACCGGGAGTTGCATATCGTACATTCCCACCATATGTCTGCATGGAAACTTTATGCATCTTCTCCCTGTCTCGTACCAAACGATGTAAACCGTCCGTTTTAAACGAAGTAACGATCGTACTGTCCACACCTCCATCCAACTTCCGATACGAATAGAAGAGGTTGATATCTAAATTTTTCCAATTGACAGTAGCAGCAGCTCCCCGGAAAAAGTCATTTTCATTGGTTGAAAAATGACGGCGAAATCCGTTTGTCCTTCTTTCCGTTTGTGAAACAAGAGCATTTCGGCCTGGAGAAAAGTCATTGCTGATCACCAAGCCTTGTCCAAAAGATATTTTATAATCACCTATGGCAAGACTTTTCAACCATTTATTCATTTCTTTGAGAAAAAGATGCACCGAATAATAGTCATACCCTTTATGATATTCATTCCAGAAAGGTTCTCCCACATCTTTTTCTGCAACCAGACCGAATTGAATACGTTCATCAAATTCATACGAATAACGAACAGAATGATAGAACGGCTCTCCCAGATACTTCCGATTCGGATATTGTTGTAGTACACTATCGGGATATGAACAATAGCCTTTCTTTTGTTGAAAACATCTGTCATATCTGATTTGTAAGTTATTAGAACCTCGTTTCAACAAATTTTTCACTGTAATAGGACGTTTATCAACTATTATTTCACTTATATAAATAAACGGGACAAGCAGAGAAATCGTCTCTAAATCGAATGCTTCCACATTTTTAAGCTCATAAAGGGTTAACATTTTTCCATAACGGGAACGATATTCCAACAATTCCCTTATTTGTAGATCAGATAGGAAAGGGAGACGTTTCAATTGTCCCTCCGTCACCGTATTGAGTTCGAAAGGATGTTCAATAAGATAGGAAAGATCAGTGTAAAGTGCTTCAATACGCTCTTCATCTTCTGTTTCCGAAGCCATTTCTTCTATATATTCCATCCACTTATCAACAGAATATAATGTCTGACTTTTAAGCTGATAACTACTTATTAACAGATATACCAACAGATTTATAAACATTCGTTTCATAGTCAAGCCTGATTAAAAAGAATAGCTCAAACCCAGTCCGGTACTGACTCCCAAAACCGGATGATAAATAGTCGCGACATCTACTGTAAATCCAGTCAGACGGTATCCGATCCCCAAAGTGGGCAGGAGGGGAGTAGTCTGTACCCCCGCCCGTATATGAAAGTTTTTGAACGGAGCATATTCAATGCCCGCATTTCCCATCCACATATGTTCTTTATTACTTTCGATAGTTCCTACTATCAACAACCTGTTAATTATCTCCCATTGAAAACCTATTTGTACTGAATAACTAGTAAAACATTTTGTTTCAGTAGTATATTTATGAATGGTAATAGAAGGAAAATTCATTATCAACATTCCAATCAACAATTTGTCAATGGGAACAAACAAGATTCCGACATCTGTGGAAAGCTGCTTCGGTACTTCTTCCCACAACTCGGTCTGCAACATTTTATATTGGAAACCAATGCCGATCCTCCACCGGCCATTCAGCTGTTTCCCTACCGATAACCGAAAAAGAGTTTCCCTATACTGATCATATCCGAAAGAAGAGATATCAACACCTGCCGACAACAACGGATTCGGATATACAAAACCTATTCCAACCGTTCCCAGTTCTTTTACTCCATAACGATTAAAGTATTCTAAATGAAGAACTTTATCCGTATACAAAGCCACCAATGCCGGATTAAACAAAACAGATTGTGTAACCCCGTTTCCTCCCATTCCCAAACTACGGATATCAGATATACGAAGGTTATCAACAGCATGAATGTTGATAGATGCCCAAAACAAAACGAATAAACTTATTGATTTCATAGCAAGGTTTTGTTTAAGTTGTCAACTTTCCGGATTATCTCTTTTCACAGCCTGAAGTTCTCTATTATCTCCATTTTGGACAATCAGATAGCATGGCTGCAACTTATTCAGAATTAATGAATATGGAAAGATGGCAAAATATTTCATAGTCTGTTGATTTTAGTTGTTTGTATTATCACAAAGATATGAATTTTCTGTAAAATCTGTAGTTGCTATTCGTAAATCAATTACTTTTGTGAACGATGTTGAGAAAAGACAAGTATAAAATATTGATAATATTCATGTTGTGCGCAATAGGAGTCCATGCACAGAAATTGAAGATCAATACCGTTCCCGAAGGATTACAAAAGGCATATCTGGATGGAAAGGATACGGTACCTATTGTTAACCTGCGGGAAATCTACATTTACCCACAGGTCAAATTTAAAAACAAACGTGAACAGGCACGTTACACCAAACTGGTCCGTGACGTAAAGCGCACACTACCTTATGCCAAAATGGTTTATGAAACACTGATCGAAACATACGAATATATAGAGACACTCCCCGACGAAAAATCCCGTCAAGCTCATTTGAAACGGATGGAAAAAGAACTTTTTCAGGAATATAAACCATAGAATCTTTATAAATGATATCATCACAAGATCCTGCATATTCCTTCGTCACTTCACGCAGGAAATACTGATTGTTGGAAGCTGTATTTTTAGAAGGAAGCT
>ENA-OOSV01000615-OOSV01000615.1-human-gut-metagenome-genome-assembly--contig:-NODE-615-length-16557-cov-2.402072_pt1 | contig 16557 bp, 12 predicted proteins | sample MGYA00241179_ERZ501216 | MGnify/ENA primary metagenome ERZ501216 (study PRJEB25962, sample SAMEA2042498) | human gut metagenome | biome: human gut; feature: human-associated habitat; material: faeces...
GTACACTGCTTGCCATGCAAGGCGATGAAAAGCTGCCGAGCTTGAAGACGCTCCAAGCGGAACAGCAGAGACTTCTTGAAGAGCAGCAGCGGCTTTATGACGAACGTGCGAGGCTCAAAAAGGAAGCTCGGATGATCGACACTTTGAAGGCAAACGTGGACGATTTCCTCAAGCCAAGCGCAGAGCGCGACCAAGAGTATCAACGCAATTCTCAGCGCGAATAAAGAGAAAAGGAAAGGCAGTTTTCATGAGTAACTGCCTTTCCCTTTTTGAAAATCAAAACCATCAAGAACTTGCATCTTTTTTGTGAACTTGTGCATGAGATAATTGCATTCAAAGAGGTTTTCGTGTATAATAGAATGGAAGTCATGATTAGCGGATGAGTAAAGGGGTGCGTATCATGGGAATCAGCTACAAAAAACTTTGGATGCTCCTGATAGAACGAGACATAAAGAAGTCCACCTTCCGGCAAGAGCTTAACCTTGCATCCGGAACATGGACGAAACTGAATAAGGGGGAAGAAGTGTCCCTCTCTATTTTGCTGCGCATCTGCGGCTATTTGAATTGTGACATTGGAGATATTTGTGAGGCTGTGCGGACGGACAACTGATAGGTCCTTTTTCCGTGCGGCTTTTTTATATACCTGTGGAGAAGGATTAAAGGTTTGTGCGTAGCAGGACTGTTACAGAAGAAGGAGGATAACAGATGGATATTGGCGTAACGATAAGCAAAGTCAGAAAAGAATACAAGGAATACTTACGGGAAACTCACCCTGACTGGGCTGATACGACTATCAGCACCCATGTTTCCGATGCGTTCTATCTGTATCAAAACACTATTGCACTATCCTTCTGGAAGTGTTTTGAAAGTGATGCCGCTATGGAGAAGGCAAAGGGCGAAATCCTCGACTACCTAAAACAAGAAGTGATGTCTGATCGAGCAGACGAACGCACTGCACAGTATTATAGAGATTTGAAACGTCTGAAAGAATTTATTGATTCTAAGGGTGGCGTCAAGACGTATATCGGCTATGAATATGACTGCGAAGTCATTGTCTACAAATATGCCAAGATGGTTTATGATGGCACGATGGAGATGGACGCTGCTGTAAAAGCCATGTGTCAGGATGTTCCGTGCTTTGGAGAAACCTCGCACAAGCTGACGATTATGCTCTTTGCGTCCATGATGAAGGGCGTAAAATACACTCGCAGGTCCAACACTGAAACTACAGTTTACTTCATCGTCCACATCGGAAAAGACTACGGACAGGAGCAGATGGTCAATGCTCTAAAAGCCACTCAGGAAAACATTAAATATTACTACGAGCAAACCGGCAACAAGTCTAACAGTATTCGTAGAGGATGCAAAAAGATCGTCGAAGAGAACAACATTGATATATCCTTCGACGATGAAATCTTTGATGGAATTATTCCGAAGGAGAACACAGATACAGCTCTTTCATCCGACGCTACTGCAACACACTATTGGCTGTACGCAGCGGGTGATGGTTCCGCAAATTGGGAGAATGATTATGCCGAAGGGATTATGGCTATCGGCTGGTCTGACCTTGGTGATCTAATGGAATATAGCTCCAAAGAAGAAATGCGGGCAAAGATGAAAGAGGTCTACGGGGATACTGGCTCATATAAGAATCAGGTTCTTGCTACATGGCAATTTGCAAACGAGCTGAAACCCGGTGATGTTGTCTTTGTTAAAAAAGGCAGAAAGCAGATCCTCGGTCGCGGGTTGGTCGAAGGCGAATACGTTTTTGACCCTGAACGCGGTCAATATGCCAATACCCGAAAGGTTCGCTGGACAGATAAGGGCGAGTGGGAATTATCAGATCAGGGTGCAATCAAAACGTTGACGGATATTACGTCCTACACAGATTACGTCAAGAAGCTGCAAAACATGATTGACGGAGATAAGCACGAAGATACCTTCGACGATGCCGCTGATGAGGAAATCACTTTCGAGCCATACACCGCTGATGATTTTCTGACTGATGTGTATATGGACGAAGATCGGTATAAGGTTCTCAAGTCGCTGCTTCTAACCAAAAAGAATGTAATTCTGCAAGGCGCACCGGGCGTGGGAAAAACCTTCGCAGCAAAAAGACTGGCATTTTCTATCATGGGAGAAAAGGACACCAACCGTGTGAAAATGGTTCAGTTTCATCAGAGTTATAGCTATGAAGATTTCATCATGGGTTTCCGCCCGACGGAGACAGGATTTGAACTGCGAAAGGGCGTATTCTACGAGTTTTGCAGGCAAGCTGCTGAGGATGATCGTCCATACTTTTTCATTATCGACGAGATCAACAGAGGCAATCTCAGCAAGATTTTTGGCGAGCTCTTCATGTTGATTGAGAGTGATAAACGCGGTGTCGAATTGCAGCTTCTATATGCAGATGAGCAGTTCTCCATTCCAAGTAACGTCTATATCATTGGCATGATGAACACTGCTGACCGTAGCCTCGCCATGCTGGACTACGCACTTAGACGTCGTTTTGCTTTCTTTGAGCTTGCTCCGGCATTTTCGTCTGCTGGATTCAGAGCATACAGAACGAAAGTCAATAACCCGAAGTTTGACCGGCTCATTGCAACAGTTGAGCAGCTTAACGACGTAATTGCAAACGATGACTCGCTCGGTGAGGGGTTCTGTATCGGACATAGCTATTTCTGTACAAACGCAACCATCAACGATGAATGGATGCGGTCTGTTGTCGAATATGAACTGATACCTCTTTTGAAAGAATACTGGTTTGACGAGGCAGTTAAAGTGAAGGATTGGAGCCGCACATTACGCGAGGTAGTCAAATGATCCGTGTCCAGAACGTTTATTATATGCTGGCTTATGCGTTCCAAGTGCTGCATGAGCAAGGGTATAAAAATGTCGCCACCGAAGAGTTTGATAATGTGGCTGAACTTCTGTCTGCTATTCTCTGCCGTGGAGTATCTGTCCAGATAAAGAGAGGCTTAATCAGACAATACATTTCGAGAGAGGAAGCACTTGCGTCTCCCCGTGGGAAACTTGAAATTGGTGAATCCATAAAGACACAGGTTATTCGCAAGAAACAGCTCGTTTGCAATTATGATGAGTTTTCGGTTGATGCCTACCCCAACCGAATCATCAAAACAACAATGGATTTGCTGCTTCGTGGAAGTATTTCAAAAGCCAGAAAAAAGGAGATCAGGAAGTTGATGATTTTCTTTGATGGCATCAGCATATTGGACATCCATAGTATCAACTGGGACATTCAATATGATCGCAATAATCAAACATATCGGATGTTGATAGCCGTTTGCCGATTTGTGATAAAAGGGCTTTTGCAAACGACAGCCGATGGCTCAACAAAGATTATGGATTATGCAGATGATCAAACAATGGCGAAGCTATACGAGAAGTTTATTCTCGGATACTATCAGCGTGAGCATCCAGAGTTAAAAGCATACTCTCCACAAATTGCGTGGCAAGTCACAGATGGCTACAGAACGCTCTTGCCGACGATGCAGTCCGACATTGTGATTACGAATAAGGCAGCAAAGAAAACGCTCATCATCGACGCCAAATACTACACGCACAATATGCAAATGAAAGCACCGTACATGACGCAGACGCTTCATTCCGGAAATCTGTATCAGATTTTCACCTATGTGAAGAACTGGTCTGCCGCGCCGGATGAGGTCGTTTCCGGTATGCTTTTATATGCGGGAACAGACGATGCGATTCAGCCAAACAATGATTATCAAATGAGCGGGAATCAGATCAGTGTGAAGACATTGGACATGGACTGCGACTTTTCTAAAATTGCAGCGCAGCTCGACAGCATTGCTGATCGGATAAAGTAGAGCGTAGGCACTGGACAGCCGTTCTTCTAATCTCACCGCTTCTTAAACAAGCAGATACGCTCTCCGTGGAAAGGAGCAATCATGAGTATACTTGAAAATCCCATACCGAATGAGGTGTTGGATAATGCAACAAGCCCTCTCACCGATGACAGGGCAGCGTACAAAGACAGCACCTACGAGATCGTTTCAAAGGTGGCTTACCTGATTGGTGTGCCAAAACGCATCTTTGACAACGAACATGAAGCCCCAAAAGTTGAAGTATACAATCGGTTGGACAGTGATAAAACAGCTCGGATTATAAGACATCTTTGCATTGTACGAACTGCGATTGAGCGCAATTTCAAGCGCATCAATGAACGCATGAGATTCCAGTATGAGACCATTCTGAGTATGCCGGAATATGTTCCGCAGGAAAGCATAAACCAGCTAAGTCTTGACGGAGTGAACTTCATCAAAAACACCAGCAAAAAACTGTGCCAACACGTTGTCGAGATTAACAGGTTGATTTGCGATAGAATCAACAACTGCAAGAAGTTCTTTCCACTCTGGATAAATTGGGATTACATTAAAGCACTTTTCGTCATGCCTGATGGTTTGAAGGAAGATGGTACAAGAGTGGCTGCCGACATTTATTACTCTCATTTGCTTTTTTATCCCTATCAGATGTACATAAACTGGCAGCCGGAGGAAGTCGGCAACATTCTTTACAATGATAAGAAGTTCGTTACCTTGCTGTACAGTTGGAACAACGACTATTTCACCGAATATAGCAAAGTCTCAGATGCGGGGAGTTATATCAAAGGAAGTATTTATGAGTTTATTGAGAGCAGCGAAAAGACTGTTATCGTTGTCGATTGTGAAAACTCTGATCCCTACAAGCTGTGTGCTACCTTAAAAAACCTCGATCACGAGTATACACAAAAAATTGCGTCGATCATTCTCTTTGATGATGTGCATACCGCCTCCGCATGGAGGATATTAGACAGCTTCACCGCAATTCATGTTGAACACATGATGATTGAACGGGTGAAGCAAAGCAAGTCACTCGTTGATGTCATGCTTATTGCCCGAACTTGTCAGGAACACTACAAGAATAACGTCGATTCCTTTATCCTTGTTTCCAGCGACTCCGACTACTGGGGGTTAATCTCGTCTCTGCCGGAAGCACGTTTTTTAGTTATGATTGAACGAGAGAACTGCGGACCGGACTTGAAGAATGCACTTCTGAATGCAGGGATATTTTATTGCTATATTGATGATTTCTACTCTGGGAATGCCGAGGACATCAAGCTCGGCGCACTTTTCAAAGAAATGGAGCGTTATATTGACCAAACCGTCAGGCTCAATATCAACGAGATGTTCAGTGCCGCTTTGAAGGCAACGCGCATTGAGATGAGTTCGTCTGAGAAAAAACAGTTCATCGCAAAGTACCTAAAAACAATGCAAATGGAAATTACAGATGATGGTGACGTGGTTTTGCAGTTGAAACGAAAATAAGTCCGGTATTTGGGACACTTGCTATGATAAAATAGAAATGAGGACAGGCTGGCAACCAACAAATGATCCTCAAGTATTGGAGATGAAGATATGGCATACCAAAGCGAAGCGGCTCTTGAACAGCAGTTTATTGAGCAACTGACCAAGCAGGAATATTCCACAGTCGCAATTCCTGATTATGACGCGCTGGTGGAGAACTTCAAAGTTCAGTTTGAAGCCTTCAATGCGCCAAAGCTGGATACGCCTATCACCGATAAAGAGTGGGAGCGTATCTTCAACCTCATGCTCGGAAAGTCTGTTTTCCAGAGCGCAAAAATCTTGAGGGATAAGTTTGTCCTTGAGCGTGAAGATGGTACAAAGGTATATCTGTCCTTCTTTGATCAGGACCACACGAAGAACATTTTCCAAGTCACTCATCAAACAACCGTGGTTGGAAAATACGTCAATCGTTACGACGTTACGATTCTCGTAAACGGCTTGCCCCTGATCCAAGTAGAATTAAAGCGCCGTGGCATTGACATCCGCGAGGCAGTCAATCAGGTCATGCGTTATAAGAAACACTCCTACAACGGGCTGTATCATTTCATTCAGCTCTTCATTGTCTCCAATGGTGTTGACACAAAGTATTTCGCCAATTCCGACAGAGACTTGATGTATAGTCTTGCTTTCTTCTGGACTGATTTCAATAACGTCCGCATCACCAATTTGAAGGACTTTTCGATTTCTTTCCTTGCAAGGGATCACATCATTAAAATGCTGACACGCTACACCATCCTAAATGATACCGATAAGATTTTGATGGTCATGCGTCCCTATCAGGTTTATGCCGTAGAAGCGCTGATCCGTCAAGCAACGCTTACAAACCGGAATGCGTATATCTGGCACACAACCGGCGCGGGCAAGACGCTTACATCCTTTAAGACTGCGCAAATCCTCGCAGCAAATCCGAACATCAAGAAAGTCATTTTCCTTGTTGACCGAAAAGACTTGGATTCTCAGACAATCGAAGAGTTTAACAAGTTTGAGGCTGGCTCCGTTGATGTGACAGATCGCACCGATGTCCTTGTCCGCCAGATGAAGGACAAGAACAGGCAGCTTATCGTCACCACGATGCAGAAGATGGCAAACGCTGTAAAGCGCCCTCAGTACGAGAAAGTAATGGACGCATACAAAGACGAGAAGGTTGTCTTTATCATCGACGAGTGCCACCGCAGCCAGTTTGGGGATATGCACAAGGACATTGTGCGGCATTTCAGAAAGGCACAGTTTTTCGGCTTCACGGGGACACCTCGGTTTGAAGTCAACGGTAAAACTGAGGGTAAAATCACGCAAACAACAGAAATGCTCTTTGGTGAGTGTCTTCACAATTACCTGATTAAAGACGCCATCTTCGATAATAATGTTCTGGGCTTCCACATCGAATACATAAAAACAATGGAGGGTGATTTCGACTGGGATGACCCGACACTCGCGGACGCGATTGATATAGGCGAACTCTATATGTCCGATGAGCGAATGTCTCTGATCGCCAATCACATCATCCAGAACCACAAGGCGAAAACCCGAAATGGACAGTATACGGCTATTTTTGCCGTGTCCTCTATTGATGCCCTTGTTAAGTATTACGACATTTTCAAGAAGATCAAGCATGACCTGAATATCAGCGGCATCTTCTCCTACGGGCAGAATGAGGATGCCGAGGGCAAGGACGAGCATAGCCGTGATTCGTTGGAGCGTATCATCAAGGACTATAACGAGATGTACGGAACCAATTTCTCCACGGATACGTTCTCAGCTTATCACAAGGACATCTCTGACCGAGTAAAGGGAAAGAAAACAAAGTCGCTTGATATTCTCATCGTTGTGAATATGTTCCTGACCGGATTTGACAGCAAGCAGCTCTCTGTCCTTTATGTGGACAAGGACTTGAAGTATCATGATCTGCTGCAAGCCTATTCCCGCACAAACCGCGTTGAGAAGGAAACAAAGCCCTTTGGCATTATCATTTGCTACCGCAACCTCAAAAAACGCACCGATGACGCGCTGACACTCTTCTCTAAGAGTCAAGATACCTCCGGCATTGTTGTTCCGGGGTATCAATACTTCGTGGAGAAGTTCAACGAAATGGTGATGAAGCTCAAGGAAATTGCTCTGTTTCCGGAGTCCGTTGACACAATGCAGAACGAGGACGATCAGAAGAAGTTTGTCGTGACCTTCCGTGAGCTGACAAAGTACCTCCAATCGTTGCAGACCTTTATTGAGTTCAGTTTCGATCAGGATGCTCTTATCATGTCCGAGCAAGAATATCAGGACTATAAGAGCAAATACCTCATGCTCTACTCAAGGCAAAAAACAGACCGCGAGGTTGTCTCCGTCCTGAATGACGTTGACTTCTGCATCGAATTGATGGAGAGTGACAGGATCAATGTCGCATACATCATGAACCTGATCCGTAACATCCACTTCGATGATCCCAAACAAAAGGATTACGATATTAAACACATTAAGGACGAGTTGGGGAGAACTGATAATCCGCAGTTGCTCCGGAAAGTCGAAATCCTGCAAGCATTCTTGGATCGTGTTGTTGTCGGCTTGGAAAGTGCGGATGAAATTGATGCAGCCTATAACGACTTTGAAAATGAAGCAAAGCGCGAAGAGATCGTTGCCTTTGCGAAGACCGAGGATATTGACGCATCCATGCTGACAGATATTATTTCGGAATATGAGTTTTCCGGCACAATGGATGCAGGAAATATCCGAGATCGGATTGAGAAGCCCTTGCCGCTTTTGAAGAAACGCTCCCTTGTAAATCGGATCGTTGATTTCATCCGACAGCACACAGAGAAATACCAATAAGGAGAGAGATAAATGGATAATTCGATTCAGGCTCATCAGAAGGAGCTTTGCAATAAGCTATGGGCAATGGCAAATGCCTTGCGCGGAAACATGGAGGCGTATGAGTTCAAGAACTACATCTTGGGCATGATCTTCTACTACTACCTTTCTGACCGGACAGAGAAGTATATGGCGAATCTTCTCAAGGATGACGGTATTGGTTATGAAGAGGCGTGGGCAGACGAAGAGTACAAGACCGCTGTTGTCGAAGAGGCGCTGCGCGATCTCGGCTATGTCATCGAGCCGCAGTATTTGTTCCGCAAGATGGTCAAGATGGTAGAAAACCGTTCCTTCGACATTGAGTTCTTGCAGAGCGCAATCAACGCGCTGATGGAGTCCACAATCGGAAACGATTCTCAGGAAGACTTTGATGGGCTGTTTTCTGATATGCAGCTCGATTCCTCAAAGCTCGGTCATACTGTCAAAGACAGAAGTGCTGTTATGGCAAAGATCATCGCTTCGCTGGACGAAATCAACTTCGGTGTGGATGATACCAAAATTGACGTACTGGGTAACGCCTATGAATATCTGATCGGTCAGTTTGCTGCAACTGCTGGCAAGAAAGCCGGTGAGTTCTATACGCCTTCCGGTCCTGCCGAATTGCTTTGCCGTCTGGCTTGCCTCGGCCTCACGGATGTCAAGGATGCAGCCGACCCCACTTGTGGCTCTGGTTCGCTGCTGCTGCGCCTCAAGAACTATGCCAACGTGAGAAACTACTATGGGCAGGAATTGACCTCCACGACTTATAACCTCGCCAGAATGAACATGATTCTGCGCGGAATCCCGTATCGCAACTTTAACATCTACAACGGTGATACCTTGGAGCATGACTACTTCGGAGACATGAAGTTCCGTGTTCAGGTTGCCAATCCACCTTATTCTGCAAACTGGTCTGCCGATATGCACTTCATGGAGGATGAGAGATTCAATGAGTACGGAAAACTCGCTCCAAAGAGCAAGGCTGACTTTGCCTTTGTTCAGCACATGGTTTACCACATGGACGAGGACGGACGAGCTGTCGTTCTTCTTCCGCATGGTGTCCTGTTCCGTGGTGCTGCGGAGGAAGTAATTCGCAAGCACCTTATTCAGAAATTAAATGTTCTGGACGCGGTGATCGGTTTGCCTGCAAATCTGTTCTTTGGCACGGGCATCCCTGTCTGCGTTCTTGTTCTCAAGAGAGAGCGCAACGGTAACTCTGACAACATTCTTTTCATCGACGCTTCCAGCGACTTTGAAGCCGGAAAGAACCAGAACATCCTTCGGGAGTGCGACATTGACAAGATTGTTGAGACCTACGAGCGCCGTCAGGATGTCGATAAATACGCTCATGTTGCGACCATGCAGGAGATTGAAGAGAACGGCTTTAATCTGAATATCCCTCGCTATGTTGACACCTTTGAGCCGGAACCTGAGATTGACCTGAATGAAGTTGCCGCTGAGATCCGCAAGCTGCAATCTGAAATAAAGGATATTGATGCGGAACTGAAACCGTTTTTTGATGAGCTGGGGCTGGATTTCCCCTTTGACGTGGAGGGCAAATAATTATGGCAAATGTATCCTCAAGTAACGGTCTTGAGAAGCGTCCGAAGCTCCGCTTTCCGGGCTTCGATGAACCGTGGAGAGCTGCACAACTTGGCGATCTGTTGATCGAACTGTCTGACTATGCTACCCAAGAAAGCGGTTTTCCGCTCTTAACATCATCGAGGCAAGGTCTATTTGTTCAAGAGGATTATAAGCAAGCCAACGCTGAGACAACGGTGTTTAGTGTTCTTCCGTATGGTTGTATAACATATCGCCACATGAGCGATGATAATATTTTCCATTTCAATATCAATAGATTGGTCGCAAACGGTTTGGTAAGCAAAGAGTACCCCGTGTTTACTGTCAGAAAAGAAGTCCTTGATACGGATTTTTTAGTCGATACACTTAATTCGTCACCGTTATTCTCCGTATTCTGCATTCAGCAGAAAAAAGGAGGTACGAGAACGAGACTGTATTTTAAGACATTATGCTCATACCAAATGTTTTTGCCAGTATTGCACGAACAGCAAGTAATTGCTTCGTTTATTCGGCTTCTCGACAAGAGAATCGAGCGGCAAATGGAGTTGGTTGAAACCCTCAAGAAGTATAAAAGAGGTGTCAATAAGCAACTTCTTTCGCAGATTGATAATAGCTGTAATTGTAGGCTTGGCTCGGTATGCGAGATTGTTGGGGGCGGAACACCCGACACTCTTCATACAGAATATTGGGGAAGTAGCGTGGAGTGGTTCACTCCGTCTGAAATCGGCAAGACAAAATATGTCAGTAGAAGTGTTCGCAAATTGAGTGATATAGGATTAAATAACTCGTCTGCAAAACTGCTGCCAATCGGAACGGTATTATTAACGACCCGTGCCACTTTGGGCGAGATGTCCATTGCAAAACGGGAGTGCTGCACCAATCAGGGCTTTCAGTCGTTGATTCCTCACCAAGATCGGGCTTTATCTGAATATCTGTATTATATGCAAATCATTATTAAGCCGTGGTGCGAAAAATATGCTTCTGGCAACACGTTCCGAGAAATAAGCAAGTCAGCTTTGTCAAACTGCATCATCCCTCTCCCGGACAGGGCAAGGCAAGAAGAGATTGTGAAACTGTTGAGTTCCATTGACACGCTAATAAGCGCAGAAGAAGGCATAGCAATGTCCTTATCTAAAATGCGACACAGCTTGATGCAACAGCTCTTTATATAAACAGTTGTTGCATCAAGCCCCTCTTCAAAAATTGGAGTTCATCGAGCAAATCAATAGCATCAAGTATTCTCGAATCAAGTCCTCGAAGTGTCTGAACAATTTGGGCTTGGACTTCTTTACTGGGTACAGAGAAAACGGATTTTTCGATATTCGACCATTCAGCCCGTGGCATTTTTGTCCCAGAGCTAATATTCGCAATTTTAATGAACTCATCTGTCTGGACGAGATAAAAGAGGTATTCTGGGATTATTGTCTCCGATGGGACTAAGGACCATATTTCAGAGGAACACACCATGTCCTCCTTCACAAAAGCGTATTTCCTTAGGTAAGGGCGTAGCTTCCCAAAGAGCGTATCCCCTGACTTGCAGACACTTTTAATACTGTTTTGTTGTGTCGATGGGATGCTACCAATGATGCGTCCGGTTTCTTGTTCGATATGCTCCAATTCCACACAAGGCATCTGTTCACCCGAGCGCGGATCATACTTTTCGCTTCGTCTGCTGGCAAGTACAGAGAATGGATATTGCGTTGTCTCCCTTGAGCAGATGCTCCCGTACTTACCAAATGCAACAGAAAGCACACCTCTTTTATACTTCTGACCAAGCAAGCAGAATCAGCTATATGACAGACAAAATCCCTTGCAATAGCGGAAAATCTCTGCTACTGCAAGGGATTTTACTTTTTGATCATACCGGAATGAGGTCTGAAAAAAGACCTCAAGTAACGGTCTTGAGAAGCGTCCGAGATTAGCATTCAGAAGGACAGATGGCTCAAATTTTCCCAGTTGGAGTAGGACTTCTCTAAGCTCTATTATAGAGCCTTACTCGGAAAAGGTATATGGGGAACATAAGTATGAGGTTCTAACATCCTCTCGTGAAGGTCTTCAACGACAAGTTGATCACTTTGGGACAAAGCAACGGCATGATACGGACGGATATAACATCATTCCTATCGGCTACTGCACATATCGCAATAGAAGTGATGACGGGAGGTTTACTTTTAATATCAATGCGATCAGTTCAAATGCGATTGTCAGCAAGTTCTATCCGGTTTTCCGTTTCACAAATGCAAACAGCCTTTTCATGTCTGAGTTTCTTAACTCATCATCACGAGCAAAGAAGAAATTGTCTGTCCTCGCGGTCGGGACAAGTCAAGTGGTTCTTTCATTTGAGGCTTTGAAAGCAGCAAAGTTCGATTTACCATGTAAGGACGAGCAGGATAAAATAGCGTCTTTTTTTGAGTGCTTGAATAGGCGTATTGAGTACCAGCGGACTTTAGTAGATGCCCTCAAGAAGTATAAAAGAGGACTGCTTCACGGACTGATCTCGAAAATGCTAAGGTTCTCTCACAAAGAGAAGTGGGAATGTGTAAAACTTGGTCAAGTGTTTAAGGAGCGATCCGAAAGAGCTAATGGTGATGAAGAACTTTTGGCTGTGACAATCAACGCTGGTGTGCAGCGAAGAACGAACTTGGATCTAAAGGATAATTCAAGTGAAGACAAAAGTAACTACAAGCGTGTTCAAAAAGGTGATATTGCTTACAACACTATGCGTATGTGGCAAGGTGCAAGTGGCGTGTCTATGTATAACGGAATTGTAAGCCCAGCATATACAGTTATTACCCCCAAAACGCCCGCTCATGTCAACATACTGTTCTGGTCTTATTATTTCAAATATCCGCCTCTTGTTCAGACTTTTCAAAAGTATTCTCAAGGACTGACCTCGGACACATGGAATCTCAAGTTTCCGCAATTTGCAGAAATAACTGTTCTCAATCCCTCTTTTGACGAGCAGAACAAAATAGCTAATCTGCTACAAATAATAGATCATCGCATCAGAATTGAGGAAATACGGACAGATAACCTTCGTAAACTGAAATTGTCATTATATGCACAGCTCTTTATATGAAAAGTTGCTGTAACATAAAGCAGCGCAATCTATTCAGGCAATTTAGTTGATGTTCAGCATTCAAGATACGAGCGTCAACTTTACTTAAAAAGTCCCCGTAGTGTCGCTGTATGTTGATAGACGGATACGGTAGCTTTATCCCTTCAAGATTTTTGCGGCTTATTCTTTGACGCGTTCCTCCTGCAAGGAAAGAATTAACCGTTATTAGGTACTGCTCAGAGCATAGGAATTGAAGAAGATAGTTTTTATCCATGACAGATGCGTCCGTTCTGATGACAGTACAATCAACAGCGGTAATCCGTCTTTCTGCGGTTTCTGGCAAAAGGCAAGCTCTTCCAGCAGGCTCAGGCAATCTGGAAATAAGAATATCTCCGCCACATACTTCTAAACAGTTTAGGTGACGGAATGTAGCCTCAGAAATATACTTAGCATTTTGAGGTTTATCTAAGTATACTCCAAATCCAACATTCCCCGTTTGAACAAGGCGTATCCCTTCTGACGCTTGATCCTTTGATTCAATCCAATCACCATCTGCAAACAGTATGGAAACATCTTTTAGACTTCGCATATCACAACTCGCGCTTAGTCTTGAAAAAACATCTCGTAACAGTCCTCTTTTATACTTCTTGAGGTTATCTACAAGAGACTGCTGCGCGTCGATACGACGATCTAAGGCGATGAGAAAGTCTGCAATCTTTCTTTGCTCGGCAGCATTCCCCGGCAGATAGTGTTTTGTGCCGAAGAACTCATCTGTCGGGACATTAAGCAATCCGTGATTTCTTGCCCCCTCTGCTGAAATCATATAGATTTCTTTGTACCATTTGAGTGAATCAAAGTACACCTTAATGAAGTCTGTATCGTGCTTCTTGAGCGCAAAACAGATGTAAAGTGTGGACAACGCTCCCACAGGATAACGGTCTAACCGCTTTATTGAACCGAAGTCGTAACCTACGGAATAGCTCTTGTTATACGCATATTCGCCATTCCTCAAAAGGTAATATCCGCTCATGTCTTTGCTTGCAACGGTTTTGTTGAAGTAACTGATCTGATCGACAAGACCGTCTTTTGAAGATATTGTCAGGGGTAGATCAGTTTCATTACCGCTGTTTTTCCGTGTTACCCGTTCTGCAAAATCAGACAATTTCTCTGCTCTCCACGGTTCATCGAAGCCCGGAAAGCGGAGCTTCGGACGCTTCTCAAGACCGTTACTTGAGGGTGTTAATGCCCTGATTATCCCTCCACCGGATAATGTTCGTGGAGGTGGTCAATATGACTAACAATACACAATTCAAGACGCTTGTGAACACATGGCTAAATCAAAAGAAGCCCATGATCACGCCGTCAACCCATGCCAGCTTTACGCTGATTGCCGAAAATCACCTGATCCCGTATTTCGGCAAGCGCAAGATTGGCAGCATCACCGAAGCGGACATCCAGAGTTACATTTCGTATCTCTACAATGCTGGACGCTTGGATAAGACCGGAGGACTTACCGTGAAGACGATAAGAGATGTTATCCTCGTTCTCCGGCTGTCAATGGAGTATGCCTACAAGGAACGCGCTATTCCACTCCTGAACTGGGACTTAATCGAATACCCAAAAGAGCTTGGCATCAAGAAAGTAGTTTCTCTCTCAAAAGATCAAGAGCAAGCTCTAATCCAGTGTATCTACATGGACTTGAACCGGAAGACAGCGGGGATTCTGATTGCATTGTTTACCGGAGTCCGGATAGGCGAGCTGTGCGGCTTGCAGATGAGGGACATTTCGCTGACGGACAAGACCATCAGCATCAACAAAACCGTCCAGCGTATCTATGACAAGAAGAAGGGAGAATCGTATCTTCATATAGGACCGCCGAAGACGAAGACCTCCGCTCGAACAATTCCGGTTCCGTCGCTTCTCATGAACATTATCAAGAAGTTTTACACGGAAAACCCAAATCACTATTTCCTCACGGGCAAGACCAAGCCAACCGAGCCGAGAACATATCGGCAATTTTTCACACGTTTCTTGAAGCGGAACGGATTGGAGAAAGTGAAGTTTCATGAGATCCGTCATACATTCGCAGTTAGGGCAATCGAGATACCGGAGTTTGATATAAAGTCTCTTTCTGAAATCCTCGGACATAAGAACGTATCTTTTACCCTGAATGTGTACGGGAGCGCAAATCTCCAACAGAAGGTTAAGTGCATGAATCTTCTGAATGACCTCCTGTGAAGAAAAAATCCCCCCGACGCTGTGCCAGATGCACAGCGTCGGGGGCATTCCTGTTTCCAGCGATTTAATTTTCTCCCAACGAAGGACTGTTCATAGGGTGGCGCTTTCCGTTTTGCGAAGCCGTGAAAACTCAGTGCGTTCCGTGGAAAAGTTCTCGTGACCGCGCATACCGTACACGTTTCTAATAATCACTGTTCAGTGCAATGTGTATTCGCTATCGTAAGAAAATTCACGGTTTTCACAACGCTTGATTCAGAGAGGAAATAATTCGCCTTATTCCTGTGCGACATCAAGGGAAACCGGGTCAATGACTGTTACAGATTTGCCCTGCTGATGAGCATATCTGACGGTCTTTCCGGTTCCGCTGGGGCTTCCATCCCAAACCGCGATCAGGACATCCGCATGATCAACCATATAACGGTTGCGCTTGTCCATGCAATCGGGCGTGTAATGGGTTTGAATCAGCGTTTCCTTGTCGCACTTGGACGCAATGTCGAAATACCGATCTCTTAGAGCTTCTGACCACTTTGCGGCTTGGCTTTCGCATGGGATGGCGCTTTCAAGCGTAATTCCCAGATAGGATGCTTTCAGCCCCAGCACGATCTCGGCGGCATACATATCTACACCGATTGCCATTCCGGATATGAAGTGCGTGACGCCTTCATTCTCGATGAGATTGATGATTTGCTCCCTGAGAGTTTTTTTGAGGTCTATGCAGCGTTCGTCTTCCTCATTGAAACCAAACGGGAGATTTTGCGGACGATGCCCGGTAAAAGCACAGGTCTTCATTTTCTTTTTCATCTCCTGACTATGTATTAGAGGCAGTTTCTATGTCTTTAATACATAGTATAGCACGGAGATATGAAATATTCTGTCGAAATAAGGGAAGAAAAAAGGCTGCGTGATAAAATCACACAGCCCATGACGGATTCAGCCATTATCTGCCGTTTCCTGCTGAATCATCAGCTCAACCATCTGCAAAATGCGCTTCTGCGCTTGCGGAGACAACGAAGCAAGTTTCTCCGAGAGTTCAGACGATTTATAGCTTGTCGAATGCTCCAGGACATCACAGAAAATCGCGTCTGCCGAAACCTCAAGCCCATTGAGAAGAATGATCAATTTCTCACAGCGAGGAAACGACATACCACGTTCAACCGTAGAAATATAATTTGCAGTCAGCCCGGTCTTTTCCGCAAGCTCTTCTTGCGAGATTCCGAGGCGTTCCCGGCATTGTTTTACTCGTTTACCTATTCGTTTGTCAATCATAGCGCGTACCTACACCTTTTCTATAACGCTTATAACAATTATATGGGTTAGAGGCATAGTTATACAGAAACGCTAATAGTGACGCTGTGTATTAGCGCGTGATTTTCAACGGTATTTACAGAAAAGATACAAAAAAAGAGCCTCTGCCGATACCCAAACCGGGCATCGACAGAGGCTCTTGGTTCGTTTTCC